>JAABUL010000236.1_pt1 | contig 117445 bp, 125 predicted proteins | sample 5559151 | NCBI WGS metagenome assembly JAABUL01 (sample SAMN10711876, study PRJNA513368) | rock metagenome | isolation source: Antarctica rocks | place: Antarctica: Victoria Land, Pudding Butte sud | reverse complement strand
TCGATCAAAAACATCTAGAAACTCATGATATTTCGATGACAGCTTTGCTTTAATATCTTTCAAATTCTGAGTCGTTTCATCGATTGAAGAGACGTTTAGAGCGTTCAAATCGTTCTGAGTATTGTACACGATTTCTCTATTGATGTTCATCATGAATAGAGCAAAGACTTCGATCTTGTTCTTCTTTGAACGATTCAACAGCGTTTTGAACGAAGCTGCGTCTATGCTTCGAATCGAGAATGACTCTTCTCGAACGAGTCGTTTGAGCATCATAGAGATCTTAGTCTGAGTGGTTGAAGAAGACGAAGTTGACTGCGATCAACTTGAGTGCTTTGAATTGAGAAGAATCGAAAAAATCGAAATAGAAGTATTCAATTGATTCGAAAAAACAATGACGTCGTTTTGCATATTCAATAATATTCCGTTTTTGTTCATTCAGAACTTACTCAATATGACTTCATGATGATCGATATCAGCTATCAGCATTGATACAGTCAATTTCTTATGACTTTCGATGATGAGATTGAGTAGAATTTTATGAGTGATGATCTTCTTAGATATCTTCTCATCATAATCTTCTATTAGCTTCTCTTTTGCCAGTGATATAGGTTGAATTTTCAGTTTCTCGCATACTTTATCGACTAGGTTAGAATGTATGATCATGTAGACGGCTGAATCACTGTCTATTAGAGAACGAAGACTGAAAGATCGATTCTGAGAGATGAGATGAGCGTCAATTAGAAACGACTTTTCAAAGTAATTTTCTTTCGGTAGAATTTCGTCTAGTTTGCACAAAGATATAATCTCTACCTCTTCGATGACTTTTGAAGAGATGACTAGTTTTTTGAATCGAAATTCGAATCGAAATCGAAGCGATCATATTCATTGTTCACTGCATTAATTCTAGTAGGTCGATCGAGGCACTCTTTAGAGCTATGACCTGATTTATGACATATGAAACAGCTTTCGACTAGAATGTCTGCTTCTTTGACGCTAGTTAAAATCGCGTCGCGCGACTTTAGCTGGTCAGACTTCGAGTGATCGACTGACTGAGTGACAACAGTCGCTCTATGAAAGATAGTCTTAGAAAGATCATCGACGCGTTTGATCTTGTTCTTGATCTCTCGAATGACTCGCTGATCATTATTCAAACGAATCAGGTAGAAACGAATTTCTTTTAGAAAATCAGGTTGAACTAGTTGATCTACTCAAACGAATCGAAGACGAAAGTGTATTTTATCTTTCAGATCAGCGATCAGTTGCTTCTCATGATAGTCTAGATAGAAAGATAGATGTTGAAACTGAGTATAGAATTCACTGAATTTCTTGAATTCTTGAACCAAGTTGTAGTATTTTCTACAAAAGTTGACTTTCTTATTTGAATCATCGAACAACTGAGCTAGCTCTTTCAAAAGATCGTCGACGATTTTATAGAGATTGACACAGTCATGTTCGCGTCTAGCTTGAGTGATCTCAGCTGCGTCATCGAATAATCTAGAATGTATATAGCTCAATTTGACTCGTTCATTAGAAAAGAGATCGACGTTGATCTCTAGTTTATCCTGAATTTTTCCGTATCAGTTCTCTCAAGTAGAGTTCTTTTCATCAGTAAACAGCGAAGAATCAGGTATTTTTTGAGATCTAGAACGCTCAGAGTAGGTGAAATCAGAAGAAGTGTTTTCTTTAGCTTGAAGCCTAGTCTTCAACTCTTTGATTTCGTCTTCTTGTTGTTTATCTAACTCGTAGAGTCGATCTGTTTCTTCATCAAGAACTAGGCTTCGAGCCTTTCAGATTTCGTAGAACACGAAAAGTATTATTGTTTCAGCGAATGATTCGTCATCTTCATGAATGAATGATGCAGCACTTGATGATTTCGTTCGTGATTTCGATGAATCAACATCAGAAGTTTGAGAGAAACGATTTCGAAATTCTTCGAAACGCTCTTCAGTGAGTGAACGACTAGACATGATGAGATTTGTTTTGAAAGAGGGTCGAACGAATGACGATGCTCGGCGATTGAAGAAGAAAGACGTATAGAGTGATGTTTAATCTTCAACAAAGAAGATGAGGTTTGTTTGTTGATTGATTTGATTGATTCTCTAGCAAACAACGAAGGTTCTTTATCGTTGAATCTATCGATCGGTTTGATTCTTGAGCAATTCACGAAGATTCTTTATCGTGATTCTCGTAATCGAGTGAACTTTGCGTACTTAATGAGCGATAAGTAGTCTAGCAATTCAAACAGTCTCGTCGTTGATTCTATTCAACCTTCTAGTGTTGTTCTATCTTTCGATTATCGTCGATCATCAGGTAAATGAATTTCTTTAGACTCGTTCTGTCTAGACGAGTATGTTGAATGAATAATGAGATCAGTATCGTGTGATTAACGAATTCTTAATATAATGTCAGGATCGTGCCTAGGTGAGTCAACCAGCGAAAGTCAGGGTTGAATAGTGCTTGATCTTTAAAGGTAGCTATAACTGAATATTAAGAATACAGAAGAAGATGAGTACAAGAGCTTCTATTTAAGTAATATTCAGAGACTGCGCTAAGCTCGAAGAGAATGTGTTTGTGACACGGGTAGAATGTGATGTAGAAAGAAAGATAATGTTGAACAAAGAGATGTTGATGAAAGGAAATAGAGGCTGAGTCAGATCTGAGCTAGAGACACTGACTAGCTTTATTCAGCCTTGATACGCTCGTAACATAAAACAAGATCACGTTACACAATTGTGTCAATGATCAAACGCAAGAGATCAGACAAGCATGCAAACTAATACACGTTCATTTGATGAAAGTTATTCACGTCATTTCTCAACACTCATCATCAAGAAAATAATACTTCTGAATATTTTCATTCAAGAAAATGCGAAGATACAGTTGAGATGCAGATGATGCATTCTCTTCTTCATAATGATTTCAACAAGCGATAGCATTGCAATAACGCAGTATCACAAAGATCAATGAAATCAATAATGAAAAAAGTACAGAGAACGTGTTGCAAACATTAATGCAATCTCAGCACAAAGATTGCATCTGAGCAATAAGATAATAAAGATGCATGATGATTTTCAGAAAGCAGAAAGCACTTTTGCAATGCATATCAAAATTGAATGCATAGATCTGAACATTTATCTGCACTTTAGAAATGTTTCAGACATAAATAGCTTGCAATGCAACTGCAAATAAAGTCATCAGACGACGAAGAATGTACTCATGCATTGCTTGAACTGATTGCATTTGCAATCAAGAATGCTACAAGATGCTGACTTCTTGAACTATCAAATAATCATCATCATCATGAAGAGTTTCAGAGCAGTAGCAAAGATGATGATGAAAATGAAGCTCTTAAAGCAATTTAGAGTGACTAGAACATTTGTTCTTTAATGTGCAATCAATGTGAACAAATTTGATACATAGTTTCAAAACTCACTGTTTGTTGAAATCATGTCTAGAATTTAATCACACTGCAGCGAGATAGTGCATAACTGAGTAGAATGTTTGATCAATAGAGATAGTTTTAACTAGAAAACTAAGAATACAGAAGAAAGAAGACAGTTTTGAGCTGTATCTATAGTAGAGTGAACAAAGAGACGAAGTAGTTGATTTGCTAAAGCTTGAATAAATGAAATGTTTCAGCATATTTTAATTTGAAACATCGCTGTTTCTTGTTCACATATTGAAATTTCTAGAGTCTATTGACTAGATTTTATTCAATGTCGACATGCTTCGTAACATTACTCTCTTCTCTTTAAAAGTCATGTCTCTATGACTTGTAATGTAGTTCATAGCACTGACGTAAAGCTTGACGCTCATCTTTCTACCAATCTTTCTATTGATCTTTCAGATCATTGAAATGTCTATTGTAGCAGACTCACTATGAGAGAGAAAGAATGATCATTGTAGCAGACTCACTATTTGACGTAGAAACATGAGATAGGTCGATTCACTGATAGATAAAACGATGTGAGTAAATAGATCATCGCATTGACAGCGTCTTTGTAGCAGACTCACTAGAAGAAAATCGACTAGTTCATCGAAGAGATTGATTCTGATTGTATCATTGAAGCAGACTTACTAGTTGACACAGAAACATGAGGTAGATTGATTCACTGATAGATAAAGCAATGTAAGTAGATAGATCATCGCATTGACAGCGTCTTTGTAACAGACTCACTAGAAGAAAATCGACTAGCTCATCAAAAAGATCGACTATTGACTTGTCTTTGTAGCAGACTCACTAAATTGATCTGAATTCAAATTGAGTTGAATCAAATTTGATGACACAGATTATTTTGACTCAACTGATTCACAAGCTTTTTGAGAAAGAAGAAAGAGATTTGTGATTCTCTAGCAATCAACGATCATATGTTCTCGTTGATTCTATTAATCGAGTGAATCAATGCTACTGAATGAGCGATAGATTCTCTAGCAATTCAACAGTCTCATCATTGATTCTATTGATTTTCTGATGTTGTTCTGTCTTTCAAAGTCATTGATCATCAGATAAATAAATTTCTTTAGACTCATTTCGTTGTTCATCAAGTATCTTGAATGAATATTGATATTCATATCATAGAATTAACGAATTCTTAGTTTAATGTTGAGATCATGCCTAGAATTTAATCACACTGCAGCGAGATAGTGCATAGCTGAGTAGAATGTTTGATCAATAGAGATAGCTCTAACTAGAAAACTAAGAATACAGAAGAAAGAAGACAGTTTCAAGCTGTATCTATAGTAAAGCAAACAAAGAGACGAAGTAATCGATTTGCTAAAGCTTAAATAAATGAAATGTTTCAGCATATTTTAATTTGAAACATCGCTGTTTCTTGTTCACATATCGAAATTTCTAGAGTCTATTGACTAGACTCTATTCAATGTCGACACGCTTCGTAACACTGTTTCAACTGCGTGAAGCAATTGTATAAACTGCGAGTGATTTTCTATCTCAGAGAGTTTTGTTCACTCGATACAAATAGCATAAAGTCTTTCATAAGTTGATCTAATCAATGTCACAAGAATGTATGAATTTATTATTATTATTATTATTATTTACATATCAGAATCTTTTGTCATTTTTAATGATAACAAGTTCTTAAGATTTCTGATGTTGACTTAAAAGAAGATCACTTGCAATATGATTTAAAAGAATGACATGAAAGATTAAGTAAATCTTCATGAATATTGAAAAATTTAACTCAATGATCAGAGAATTATTCTTGAAAACATGTTTAATCTTGAAGAAATCAATGTTATAATCATTTAACTTGACAGCAGAGTAAGTAATGCTAAGATTGTAAACATTTAGTCAGATTTCATTCTCAACAAAGTATTTAAAACAAGAATGATGAAAGTGATTAACATTGAACTTATAAATGATCTGAGTTATAAGCATCTCATTACGTAAATGTTTAGTTAATTTCTTCATTTTCTTGATGAACTCTTCAACATTAATTAACTTGTTTTAAACTTAAAATATAAAATTCTTAAACAAAGATTCAAAAAGTTTAAAGTTTGAACATAAGTTTTGACTTAAATTAATCAAGAAGAATGATGTTAAAGTGATTAATGAAAATGTATTATTAATGATGAATTCAACTTCAGAAAGTCATTTAACTCAGTCATTCTGCATGTAGTTAATGAAAATCTGAAGATAATGCTTCATAACAGCATTGATTTTCTCAATTTGATCATTGATTTCAGAGTGATACATCATAAATAACTTAATGTTTATTTTCAACATTTTACATAAATGCTTTTAAACATAATAATAATAATAATAATAAATTCATACACTTTTGTGACATCAATTAAATCGACTCATGAGAAACTTTATGCTATCTGTATCGAGTGAACAAAACTCTCTGAGATAGAAAATCACTTGCAGTCTACATGATTGTTTCACGCAGTTGAAACAGTGAGTTTTGAGACTATGTATCAAATTTGTTCACATTAATTGCACGTTAAAGAACAAATGTTCTAGTCACTCTAAATTGCTTCAAGAGCTTTATTTTCATCATCATCTTTGCTACTGCTCTGAAACTCTTCATGATGATGATGATTATTTGATAGTTCAAGAAGTCAGCATCTTGTAGCATTCTTGATTGCAGATGCAATCAGTTCAAGCAATGCATGAGTACATTCTTCGTCGTCTGATGACTTTATTTGCAGTTGCATTGCAAGCTATTTATGTCTGAAACATTTCTAAAGTGCAGATAAATGTTCAGATCTATGCATTCAATTTTGATATGCATTGCAAAAGTGCTTTCTGCTTTCTGAAAATCATCATGCATCTTTATTATCTTATTGCTCAGATGCAATCTTTGTGCTGAGATTGCATTAATGTTTGCAACACGTTCTCTGTACTTTTTTCATTATTGATTTCATTGATCTTTGTGATACTGCGTTATTGCGATGCTATCGCTTGTTGAAATCATTGTGAAGAAGAGAGTGTATCGTCTGCATCTTGACTGTATCTTCGCATCTTCTTGAATGAAAACATTCAGAAGTATTATTTTCTTGATGATGAGTAAGCGAGAAATGACGCAATTAACTTTCGTCAAACGAGTGCATATTAGTTTGCATGCTTGTCTGATCTCTTGCGTTCAATCATTGACTTAACTGTGTAACGTGATCTTGTTCTGTAGCATGTTCAAATGAACATGTAGCAAACTCATGTATGTTTCTGTCTTTAAAGTTTCAATGTTTACTCTTTTGAATACTTCTGCTACGTGACACAGAGTCTGATTCTGAAGTGTTTCTAGTCTGCATTCTTTGTTCAACAGTTCATCTTTCTTGTCACGCTGATGTCAAACTGATGCTTTGAATGCAATTTCTGATCTCATTACTGCTGAGTATACTTGTCTTGCTTTTGTGAAAATAACTTCTCATGTGAAGATTTCAAAATGACTAAGTGTCAGCATTCTTGTGACGTGATTCATCTATCGAAAATATGTTGTATACGTTGCATGCAACATACATAGAGCACGACTTCTATGCTGATTTTTCCCTTAGACTTGAGAAGTTACTCAAAGAGTTTTCTTGTGACAGATTCACAGTTCAAGACAAACGAGATCTTTCACTGCTCAGATTTCGACAGTTTACTTCTTAAGCATGAGTTGCAGATGTATCACAGTCGATTTCTTTTCTAATCACATCAACATGTGCTACTGTTTTCTCAAGTTATACAGATGATGTCTTTGACTAGAGATTGATTCTATCATTAAGACATTTAAGAGTCAAAGCTCAGTGAAGAAATGAGATTCTTAAGATCGACAGTCATCGTCATTGTATATCACGTCTTGCAGACACTTGCTTCGCTTGTAAGATGTGCAACTCATTTGTTTTATGTTATCTGTAGAAATCTTTCTCATGCAGATTGATCATGTCTTGCAGAGATGTTTGTATGCTACACTTCTAATCAGACAGCGTAGTTCAATCATTCTTTATTAACTCGCTTGTGTTTCTCTTCTTTTAACGAAGTCTTCTCGTCAGCGTATTGCTCAGATATAAAATGTCTGTGTCTGAACATCTGTTAAACAATATTAATGAGACTCTCAAGTTTGCTTATGTTGAACTTAATGAGTCTTGTGAGTTGCTCATGTCGTAGTAACAGGCACGCAGTCTTAACAAGATCTATACGTAGTTAGCACGTAGATTTAAAAAATGTTCGTGATTCAAGTTCTTTCTGCTAATCATTCTCAACAGATTAAACACGAAAGTGTTCTGTTTCAGTTCTTGTCATCACAACGACAAGATACTGAATTGAATGATTTTCATAAATGATTTCTCTCATAGTTCTGCGTTCTATTAGACTTTCTCATCTGCATGCAGATTGCTTGTAACATGCGCATTGAGATTATCAAAGTCTGCGCGATCGCGAAAACTCTGCATGCAATCAATGCACAGCGCTTCATCATCACGCAGCATCTTGATGTCATTCAAACTTTTGATAATCTTTAGACTTTACTGTAGCTAAACAGTAAATTCATAGTCAGCATTGCATACAAATGAGTTTCATCGCTGATCATGCTTTTAAACATTAAAAATGAATTATGTATCTTGATCAGACATGAAGAACTTAAGTAAATCATGATGTTTTCAAACATAAACATAGAAGCAATTAATAGTTTCTTCAACTTTCATAAAAGTAATGAGAATTAAATGTTTCATTTTGATAAAATGATTAATAAAGACTAAAATATATTTATATGTGATACTCATGAAAATATTGAGTGATAATGTCAAAGACTGAGCTAAACTAAAGATATTATTAATATAAAAGACTGATATTATTATTACTTTGATAAAATTTAAATATAAAACAATACATCAGATAAGATTGATAACAAGATTCATCTGTACATAATGTTGACTATGAATCTTTTGATTCTATTCTGTGTTTGAATAGAAGTTAAAAGAGTCAAGAGATCTCAATTCAACAAAGTTTGAACAATGTTAAAACGTTGCGTGATCAGAAAAGTCATCGTGCAGAGTTTTCACTCATGCGACAACATTTCTTCTAACAGTCACAATTGATCTACGAAGAAGATTAATGACATGTCGATGTCAGTAAGAGATGAAAAGATACTACTAGTGAAAAAGATAACTCAGATGAAGAGTTTGCAAGTTGTGACTACAAGTGATTGAAGAATTTGCAACTCGTTGACTGCGTTGATATCAAAACATCTTCATCACATCAACAATGTCATCGAGTAATTGATGAAAAGATATCAGATAAAATAGTTGTTTCAAGTATTGAAAGACGTGATTACAGTGCTTGAAGAAGTAGTGACTCATCGATCATGCTGATATACTGAGAGAGCTTGAACTCATCTTTTTTACTTGACGTCAAGTCATTCATCTATTCACGTGAAAAATCGAGAGCTCAAGAGAACAATCAGAACGCATTCTCTTTCATCAATCAGAGTCAAACATCGAACGATTGCGATTGCACGTCTATACTAACAGTTCATTCAACGTCTACGTGACATAAGTCAAATCAAGAGAAGAAAAGAGTTACTCAGTACAATTACACTCTATCTTCTCATCATGTGCATCTCTCTTTCATCACATATTTCTCTGCTCAATGAATGACAATCATTGAGTAAGAAAACACAGCTCTACGTACGTTACAATCACAAGCATCACGAGTGCAAAGAAAACGTCTTTCGTCTTTGAATTGAGAATCAAATCGAAACATCGTTGTATAGAATATCGTCAATGAAGAGCAGAGCAAAGATGATGCATCATAATCAAACAGCACAGACACTTTCATCAAGAGTTTACTCAAGCATCACACGCTGAATAGAAGCTATAGATTCATTACTTGATAACATAGTGTCAATCTCTTTGTTTCGACTGCGCAAAGCAGTCGTATAGATGATGAGTGATTTTCTCTCTCAGAGAGTTTTGTTCACTCGATATAAATAGCATAGAGTTCTTCATGAGTCGAGTTTAAATCAATGTCACAAGAGTGTATGAATTACAATTACAATTACAATACATCAGATAATGTATAAAATAAAAGACAAAGAGTGAAAGAAAAGAATGAGAACTCAACTTTTATATACATGAATCAAGCAGAATCAAGACTAAACAATAGTTTTATGACTTAAGATTGCAAAGATTTGCATACATGACTGAAATAATCAAAACAAAATTGTTGAAACTAAATTAAGATGATGATAATTAAATTAATGACTTGATTCATTGAATTGCAAAACAGATTCAATGAATTGAAATTATTTAAAACATCGACAATTTATGTTTTAAATTGAGTTGATGATCTGATATCATGACAGATAAAGAATTTACATACTTCATAAAGATATCATGTCAGCAATGTTCAAAAACTGAAAGAAGATGCAATTATTCTTGAGTTCATTGTTTAAAAAGCTTAAAACATGTATACATATAATAGTTTTGTACAAAGCATTAAATATACTTATAAATGTTTGATCATCAATAAGCTCAACTGATCAGTTTATAGCTTTTTGCTCTTTTTGAATGATCATTAATGACATTATCATGAGCAAGCTGAATGATACAAAGACGTAGTTTATCTGAGTTAAGCATGTACTTTCTTTCTTAAAAGTACAGATAATTCTCATGTTTTTCACACTCAATTAAAAAGATCTTGTTGTGATATTGTGTTTCATTGCAAAGCACTTCAATTATTTAAGCTGCAAATTTGTCATTGATTTCAACTTGCTTTCATAATGTCTGAGTGAGAATATCAGCAGAATTTTCATCAAGATTCAAAGTATTTTAATTTAATTGAGACTTAATGTTTTCAACGTCAAATTCTTCAAATTCTAGATTCATAAAAGTTAAAATTTGCAAGAATGCTGAGATAATTGAAAACAGATGTAACTGAATTAAGTCTAAGATGATGATTTGTGACTGAAACTTCATGACTTTAATGTCAAAAATGTTGAGAATGAGATTTTTAATAATATCAAGATTTAAAACATGAATTTTCAGAATTGTTTGATATTAATATTGATGTCAAGAATTGAATGTATTCTTCTTCTTAGAAAGATTTTCTGAGCAACGTGTCAAAGCATTCAACTTATCATTGATCTTGTCAAGATGATAAGTGATGCAATAGTTGAATTTAAACAGAAATTCACTTCAATGAGCTTAATGATGACTCAATTGCTTAATTGACATGAAATACTTAAAATTTTTATGATTTGTGATCATCTTAACAAAATAAATAAAATCTTTGAACTCTGATCATCATTTCTTGAAAGTGCAAACAATGATTATGAGTTCTTTGTTATAGATTTTGTAGTTACACTCAATTAAGTTATGCTTCTTCAAAAAGTAAGTGACTGAATGAAGAATTTTATTCTCATTATATTGAGAAAGAATATCTTCAAACACATAGTTTAAAGCATCAATTTCTATCACAATCTTGTGATTTGAATTATAATGATGAAGAATAATCTTGAAAGTGAAAACTTTCTTAAGAATGTTGAATGCATTCTGACATTTCTCAAATCAGACAAAGAGTACGTCTTTTTTGATGAAATGAGTGAGCAAGATAGTTATTCTACTATAATCATAAATGAATCTTTTATAAAAGTTTGCAAAATCTAGAAAACTTTGAATGTCTTTAACGTTGATCAAGATGAGTCAGTTGACAATGATGTTTATCTTAAAAGAATTCATCTTGATCTCTTCAATGATGATTATTAATTTTAAATATAAAACTTGAGTGACATGAAACTTGCATTTAATTATATTTATTTGAAGATTTGCTTCTCATAGCTTCTGCAGAATGAGCTTGACATGAATCTCATGTTCAAGTTCATTGTTCAAGTAGATCAAAATGTCATTCAAATAAGTAATATAAAACTTATTTAAATATTCATGAAGAATATTGTTCATGTACTTCTGAAAGAAGACAGACTCATTATATAAGTTAAAGAGCATGACTAAATACTTGAATAATTCAAATCAAGTGTAAAAAATGATTGAAGCTTCATTTTCTTCTTTGATTTGAAGTCAATTGAATGTGAAAATGATATTGAGCTTAATAAAAACTTTAACTCAACTTAAATGATTCAGCATTTCTGAGATCAAAGACAGAGAATATTGATTCTTGATTGTAATAGTGTTCAGATCTCAATAGTTCATGCAAAAGCAAAGTTTTTCTTCAAATTTTTTGATGAAGAGAACAGAAATGATCATCTGAAAGTGATTGACTTGAATGAAATCTTTGCTCAGATTTTCATTCTGATAACGTTGAAGTTCTAGAATTTCATCACGATTTATGTCATACAAAGCAAAGATTGAGAATTCAGCATCTTCTTTAAAATCTATGACATAATCATGAGTTCAATGCAAAGACAAGATATCAACATTCTTCTTGAAAAAAATGTTTAAAAACTCAAAATATTTGAATGACAGAATTATGACTGAATCGACGTTCTTACTTTGTCAATAGACTTCAAGATTTTCTTGTGTCATGAATGCAGTCAAATGAAATTTCTTTTTCATTTAATAAAAATTTAGACAATGATTCTTATCATATGTACTGTCTTAAGAATAAGATGAGAACTAAGCAAGAGTTGAGCTATTCTTTGAACAGACAGTTAAAGTCGTATGATGTGACTTTGATTCATCAGAGTCTAAACTAAAAGATGAGATTAATTCAAGATTCAAGAAGATATTAATTTTCTTTAGAATAACATCAAACACTTTAATGTCTTTGACATAAGTAACGTGATCAAAGCTTTGAATTATCATAATACAGTGATTCTTCTTTTCTAATAATGAGTTTATGATTCTGAATAAAAATCATTCAAAAACTATATATTAGAATTGAATTAATTGAAAAATTGATATCAATCTTTTTTGACAATAGAACATCATTAACATGATGCTTGCGCTTCATTCTGATCATCAGAAACAAATGATGAGCATCATTGATGTGATGTCAGCAAGTGAGCGAAAGACAAGTATTACTATCTGTTATGATTTTAGTCTTCGTCTATTCTTCGTTTAGTCTTCGCCTGATTTCATTCTAATCGAGTCTAGCGAGAATCTGATTTAAAGATGATATCATTGAGACTCTGCATCATATGTGTAAGACGTCAACTCAATCAAGTCTAGCACAGAGCTGAGAAATACACATATAAGAATCAAGTTCTTTTCTGTAGATACTTTTCTTTCTTAGCATTTATTTATTAGTTAAATGACACTTTTATGACTCGCTCTAGATCGATTTCTAACAGTAGATAAATGCTAATCAACTACTCTGCTATCAACGTGTAAACAATACGAAATAATCTACTTTTATTCAGAAAATTTGCAAGAAATTCTTTGAATTACTTTTATCAAAACACATCTTCAAATTTACTTAAATTTACTCAAATTTATCAAATCAACTACAATCAAACCTACTTTTATCTTTCTCACAATGACATGCGACTCTGAATCAGTTGAGTCACGAACAGCTTGTCTGCTTAGAAGCACTGCTAATAGACGAGTTTTTCTTATTTCTGTCGATGCTTCAGCGAAATTTCAGAATGTTGCTATCTCATGAAACATCAACACAAGTCAACAACTTCGTCAATGAGCTATTGATCAGTCAGACGAGATCATCAAGATGCTGATCGAGCTAAGAGATCAACAAGACATGACTTTGAAACTCAACAAGCAATGAATCAATGTTCAAGTCAATCACATCAAGAGACTTGATGAGCTACAGATCAATCAAATAACAATAGACATTCAAAAAGAGACTATTGTCGATTTATGAAAGAAAGTCTTGAGTCTAAAAAAGAAACAGCGTTCAGCGAATCAGTCTTGATCTCGTCAGTCTATGAAATCTCTACCTCGTCAATTTATCAAGAATCATACTTGACGTAAGTCGTTCACTTTATTCGATAATGATCATCACAAGTTCTTCAAGTTTTTGAACTCATTTATATTCACTGATGAAGATGAATTGACATGAGACAGCTGAAGAGTCAAGATGAACGACAAGCTTCAGACAAATGTTGATCACTTCGATAATGAGAATATCTATATTGTTTATGTGATATCTAGACTAGAAGATGATGCTGCTGAGCATATTTTCGCTCAACATCATCATGATGCTTCGCATTCTTACATCTCGATCTACGAGCTATTTGAGCATTTGAAAGAAATATACGATGATCAGAATAAGAATCGAAAGTGTCGTTGCAAGTACAACGCTCTGAGACAAGCAGAAAAGTCTTTCAATGTCTTTTATTTCAACTTTATGAAGCTATTCAGCTATCTAGAATACAACGATTGCACTCTGATGAACGATCTTCAAAATAAGATCAACAATCACTTGCAGAATGCTTTATTGATTTGCTTGAAAGATTTTACCACTCTACATCGTCTCAAGAGCTTTCTTCAGAGTATGAATAATAGATAGCGAGTCAATTATCAGCTTCGAAGCGAACGTTGCATGATCATCATCAAAATCATCATTGCATCTGAAAAGCGCGCTACTTTTCTGTCAGCAGTGACGACTTCGATAATCGAATATGTCAAGTTGACTATCTTTTCTACATCTGAGTCAGTCAGATCGTCTATCGTTTGCTATATCTGCAAGATCTCAAGTCACTTGTCAAAGAACTGTTCTCAGAACAAGATCAATACTTCTGCTTCTTGAGCTTTCACTTCTCGTTTACATGAAATCATCATTTCGAAGAATAAAGAGAATGAGAAAATGTCTTCTTTCAAAGATAGCGAGGCAAAAAACTAGAGACTTTCATCAAAGACGTGATGAAAGATGTGTTAATTTCTTCAATGACAAGCATGTTAAATGACTCTTTTGCTTCTGAATCTTTGATTACTGAATGTGTACTTTCTAGCAATGAAATTAGTTACTCATTGAAGTCATTGATAAACATTGAAGCTGCTGACTATTCGTTCATTGATGAAGTGATCGCGCAGATTGTTTGTGATCAGTTGCAAATTGAATCTCTGACTTTGATCAAAGCGAAGTCAATTCGAGAATTTGACAATCATTATGCTAAGAGACTCATTACTCATGTCATCTATTCAAATCTGACTGTTCAAGATCATACAATTGACACAGCTTCTATATTGATCATTCAATTAGATCAACATTAAATGATTCTTGAAAAAACATGAATGAACAAAATCGACCTAGTAATTGATATGCAAATCGATTTTCTTCGATTTTCGAATTTCATTTCTAATCATAAATCAATTGTTCTACTCACAAGCAACAAGACAATCACGAAGCAGAAGAGTTTGACTTCTACTCATATACTGAAGAGATCTTTCACTACATCTCAACTCAGTCTGAAATCACTCTCTTTCAATCAGTTCAATGAGAAGTCAGTTAAACTAATCAAATAGTTAAAATCATGTAACGCGACTTTAACTAACGTCAAAAATTCTAAATCAACGTTCAGTTTGAATTCATTCTCTTTTAGTTCAATGAACATAGCAATGATAGAGACAGCAACATATAGAATGTTAGTCAAATAATCAGACGTCAAGATCTTTGCTGTTATTGTCTCAAAAATCGATCGACTCATAACTACAGTTAAAAACAAGTCTGAAGAAGTGAATCTGCATGAGCTTTTTCATGCTGAAGCTCTTGAGCAAGTCAAGATCAAGCTTCTCTCTGAATATCACGACTATCTAGATGTCTTCGATCAAGTAATGATTGATCAGCTATCATTGCATCATTTCTATGATCACAAAATTGAGTTGATCGATGAAGAAACATCTTCGCGAAGCAGACTATATCAGATGTTCAATCACAAGCTTCAGAAGATAAAGAAATATCTGATTGAACATCTGAACAAAGAGTTCATTTTCTTCAGCTTTGCATCATACGTCTCGCTCATCTTGTTCGCTGAAAAGAAAGATGAAAGTCTGCGTTTCTGCATTGATTACAGAAAGCTCAATGCTTTGATCAAACGAAATCACTATTCTTTGTCATTGATAGACGAGACTCTCGCTCGTATACAAGAAAGCAAGTATCTAACTCGATTGAACATCATTGTCACGTTCAACAAGCTACACATGCACTCAGATAGCGAAGATTTGACTATCTTTATTATCTTCTTCGACTCATACAAATATCATGTAATGCTTTTCAAATTAATCAACGAATCAACGTTCTATCAACATTATATGAACGACGTATTGTTCAAATATCTACATCAGTTTTGTCAGATTTATCTAGATGACATTATCATTTACAGCAAGATCTTGAAGAAACACAAGCGACATGTACGATTGATCTTGAATAGACTACGAGAAGCTGATCTACAGATAAACATCGATAAATGCAAGTTTCATGTTCAGAAAATCATCTTTTTAGAACTTTTGATGTCAATCGAGAGACTTAAGATGAATTCACGAAAGATGCAAGCAGTCGTTGATTGATTTACACTCAATAATCTCACTCAGATACAGTTCTTCATTGACTTCTGCAATTTCTATCGATGCTTCATCAAGAACTTTTCAAAGATTGTTTGTTCAATGATTCAACTCACTCAAAAGAAGATCATATTTGAATGAAATGAAGTCTGTCAAACTGCATTCGATCATATGAAGAGATGTATGACTGAGACTTCTATACTTCGTCACTTTGATCAGACTCGTGATTTCATTCTTGAAATTGACTCATTCAACTACGTCAACAATGAAGTTCTGTTTCAATATGATGACGAAGATGTTCTACATTTGATTGTCTTTTATAGCAAGAACATGTCTTCTGCTGAATGCAACTACAAGATATACGATAAAGAACTGCTGATCATAATTCGAGCTTTTGAACATTGATGACTTGAACTGAAGCTGATTGACATTTCTATCAAGATGTTCATCGATCATCAAGCGCTCATCTCATTGATGAAAGACAAGAAGCTGAGTTGACAATAGATGCGTTGAGTTCAGAAGCTAGCTGACTTCAACTTCAAGATAATGTATCAATCTGACAAACAAAACATTAAGATCAATGCATTAACTCGTCGAGCTGACTTCGTGTCTAGAGATCTCAACAATGAACGCGTTCAATATCAAAGAACTACTATTCTGACATTGAATTGAATGAAGATCGCTGATTTAAAGAAGAATAATGATCAATCAATCTATAAACAGATTCTTGAGACTAATGAGATCGACGAGAATTGTACGCTACTTCGCGAAGCAATAGCAAGAGACGAAGCACAATATGAAGATATCAAATTGAAGAATTGTTGAACTCAGAATGAAATCTTGTATCATGATAGTCAGTTATGAGTCTCATTCAACGAGCTTTTACAAATGAATTTGATTCGTGAGATACACGATCAATCGTCGATTGATCATTCTGAAATTCTTAGAACAGTGAAGATCATAAAGCGAAATTACTATTAATCTTCTATGCGAAAAACGATAGATCAATATATTCAAAACTGCTACATATGTCAACGTTCAAAGACATCAAGAAATAAATCAAACGACTTGCTTCAATCTCTATCTATATCTGAACAGCAATGGCAAAACATAGTCATGAACTTCATTATCAATTTATTTGATTCGTACGACTATAACACTATTCTGACTGTCATCTGCAGATTGTTGAAAGAAAGACATTACATTTCTTGCATCATTAATGATGAAGATATCACAGTTGAAAAGACAGCTGAAATGTTGCTTCAATGAGTATATTGAACTCATGATCTACTCAGCTTCATTGTATTCGATCGAGATTCTCAGTTCATCTTCATTCTTTGAAAGTTTCTTTGCAAACGACTGAGCATTTCTCTTTGATTGTCAATCATCTATCACTCTCAGATCAACGATCAAAGCAAACGAGTCAATCAGAATGTTGAGCGATATCTTCATTTCTTCTGTTCATACATGCAGAATGACTGATTCAAGTGACTATTCATGATTGAGTTTGTCAACAATAACGTCTTGTCTTCAGTCATCTTCTTGACTCTCTTCTTCATGAACAAGAGCTTTCACTCTCGTATGAGCTTCGACTCTGACATCATCGAGTATGAAAGCACTCGCGAACGCTTGCAGATCGATTAAGTCAAGAATATATCTGAACAAATAAACAAGACATTGATCTTCGCTCGTGAAGCTCTGATCAAAACACGAAAACAAATAATAAATCAAGCTAATAAGCATAGAAAGAAGATTAATTACAAGATCGAATCAAAGATGTTTCTGAACAAATGAAACATCATTACAGCGAGATCTTTCAAAAAATTGAATGACAAGATGCTCAACTCATTTCAGATCACTGAGTCTGTTGACTCATTCTATAAGTTGAAACTATCAGAGACTATGCATATACATGACGTATTTCATTCAGAACTTCTTCGTTCTGTTGTCAATGATTCTCTGTCTGATCAAAAGAATGAATCTTTGAAATCAATAGTGATAAACGATGAAGACGAATGAAAAATCGATGATATACTGAACTCTTGATGCTATAAAAGACGACTTCAATATTGAGTCAAATGAAAGAGCTATGACAACGATCTCAACTGATATAACGCTGACAACGACAAGTTTATAAACACTCAAGAAGTGATTGATGAATTTCATATCAGATATTCAAGAAAAGCGCACTAGAGAACAACATTCATGCAAACATGAATAGTCAAAAAGAAAGAGTAATGTTACGATTCTAGTCTTCGTCTATTCTTTGTTTAGTCTTCGCCTGATTTCATTCTAATCAAGTCTAGTGAAAATCTGATTTAGAAGTGATATTATTGAAACTCTGCATCATATGTGTAAGACGTCAACTCAATCGAGTCTAGCACAGAGCTGAGAAACACACATATAAGAATCGAGTTCTTTTCTGTAGATACTTTTCTTTCTTAGCATTTATCTATTAGTTAAATGACATCTCTATGACTCACTCTAGATTGATCTCTAACACTATCTTGCAAAAGAATTCAATTAAGACGAAGAATATACATGAGAAATTAAACAAGCTGCAAGTACTTTATGAGCTCAACGAACGTAGAAACAACAAGCTGATGCTCTGAAAGAAGATGAGAAGATTGACAAAAATGATAAAAAAGCTGATGCATCAACGTGTTGCTGCATTGACTGTCAATTCACGCATGAAGAATCAGCTAAAGAGATTGAAAAAAATAATAAGCAAACTTGAAAAGAAGTTTGCAAAGAAGAAGAAATGCGTTGACAACTGAGCAAAAAGAGTGAACGAGAAGTCAACGACATCGTTTGAAAATCATCTTGTTCTCAGCATCAATGTTACGTCGTTAATGTGAAATCATTGTGAGAAATTCAAGATTAAGATTTTCGTTAAAGAGAAAGAGAAGATCAAGAGAATTATGATAACAACAACAGAAAATATAGTAAAGTGAACGAGAGAAATTGACGTTGACGAGACGTTATTAACACGCAAGAACATAAAGACTATGAAGAGATGATCAAATCTACTGATATTTCAAGTTAAGATTGAAGACAGCAAAAAAATACTGAAGAAAAACGATTTTTGAATCAAAGAGATTTTATTGAACATAAGTCTGCATGAAGTCAGTTTTGAAATAGTGATACATGAAATTAAAATCGAAGAAATGTCTAAAGACATAAAGAAGAAGAGAGCGAAAGCACTCATCAAGATCAATAAAGATATACATTCAAAGATGATGATTAAGAAAGTTGAGTGACTCACAAAGAATAATGAACAGAAGAGATACGTCTCACTGATGATATGCGTAGTCAGTGCTGAAATGATGAACAAGCTAATTGACGAGAGAGTATGTTACAAGATTGACATAAAAATCACGCAGTTTTATGATTCAAATTGTAGAACACATCAATGTTTAAAGTGTCAAGACTACAATCATAAAACATATGAATGCAGAAATAAACAAAGATGCATTTACTGCGCGCTAAATCATCACTTGAAGCACTGTTTTCATAAACAGACTCAAAACATGTGAAAATATGAAACATGTCAAGATATACACAGAGTCTTTGATTCTTAATGTCATAAACAACAGATTGAAAAAGAGAGACTAAAAAAAGTCATGAAACACAGATCTTTATATCACGTCATACGAGAGCAGAGAAAACTCAAAGTGATGATGTTGAAGATGTTCACAAAGACATTTATCAGTCTGAGATGATTGATAAACAATGACTTGAAGAGAAAACAGAAACACTCAACAAATGAAAGTCATTTGCTCAGTGTAATCATTACATTCGAAAACACTATATTGAATCATCTAATCAAGAAGTCAAAAACAAATGAGTTGAAATCAACATTAATCACATCAATTTCAGTATCATCTTCTTTTGAAGATTTTACAAGAGAAGTAAGCACATTGCAGATGCTCAAGAAAACATCAAACAACTTTGAATGTAAACTTTAATGTTTCAGCAAAAGAAGCTTTGAATACTACAGTACAACGTTTACAAGTTCAAAGAAAAGATGATGATAGCATTATTACATGAGAAAAAGATAAAGAATTATGACATTTTGATTCTTCAAGAACTTTGATGATTTGATGAGAATTTCAGAGCATACTGCTCAGCAACTGTCAACTTCATGCTGAAGAATAATAAGAGTAGAATTTGTTTCTACATAAACAAGAGAATTGACAGCAACATCTGACATTCAACATGACACTTCAAAGATGTAAATGCAATTATGTTATAAACATTAACAGATGATACACAGATGACTCAGAAAGTTATACACATTCACGAAGCATACAATTCATCACTCAGAGATCATGAAGTTATTCATGAAAAAGAAAGTCTTTCAGACATTGAAAAGATGCTACACATGTTGAGAGAATGCATTCTTGTAGAAGACTTCAATCTGCATCACTTCACATGAGAAGAATCATTCTATTCAAGACAGCATCTATTGTCAAATGATTTAATTGAAATGATTACAAATGTTGATGCATCATTGATGTTATTTCAAGACATGATTATGAGAGATTATTAGAAATTTCAAACGACAATAGATCTGATTTTCACGACAGATGACATTATGAATCGATTAATATGATGCAAAATTGACGAAGAAATGAAAAACTTCTCAAATCATTTATTGATATAAACAATTATAGATTTCAAAGTCTGTAAAGAGTCAGCGTGAAAATCATGTTGCAACTGAAAGACAATGAATGAAAAGAAGTTCATCAATATTCTGAAAGAACAAATGTTAAAATCATTGTTGAATCATGAGACGAGACATCAATGCATAAATGAGTACATTAAGCAACTGCTGAATGCATTGAAGAAAATTATCAAGATTTTCACTCTTTGAGCAAGATCACACGAAATGATCAAAGCAGAATGAACGAAGAAGTGTATGAAGATCATCAAGAGCATGTGATGAATGAAAAGAAGCTGTTGAATCATTGATGACTGAACAGAGTACATTCAAGCATGTGATAAAAAGAGCAAGATCATCAGAAAACAGAAATGCAGTGAATATTGAAAGATCATGCAGAATGTTGAACAATTCTTGAGAGAACTGTTTAAAACTGCGAAATGAGCAAGAAATGCAGTTGCAGACACATTGACTTAAGCAACAATTCTTCTTCTGATCAAGTCAAAGTGCTTCAACATCATTACAACAGTGCAGAATAAGATGAAGATGATGTTTCAGACTCACTTTTCATCATCTTCAAAAATTCTCATGCTGAATACAGAAGACTTCAAGTACTTGTTCTTGATTGAGAATGATGCTTCGCTGACACATCATGAAATTAAGAGAATCATCTACAATGTTAGAAATCAGCATAGAGCGAGTCATATGAGTGTCATTTAACTAGTAAATAAATGCTAAGAAAGAAAGATAACTACAGAAAAGAAGCTGATTACATATGTGTGTTTCTCAGTCAACGCTAAACTCAATAGAAACTAGTCAAGATGATGAAGTGAGAATAAATTTGACAAGACTAGAATCATGATATTACTTTCTTTCTTTAATGATTCATGTTTACATGAATGTATTTTCTGCTCGACTTGATTGATTGCTCAATCATGATTTCACAGACTCAGATCTATTAAATCGTGATTGATTGAATTGTTGATTAACGCGATTTGTTTAAGTATTAAATATAAAAATCATCAATGATCTTTTGAGTGTTCATAAATTCGTTGTCATCAGCGTTGTATCAATTGAGATCATTATCATAGTCATTTCATTTGACTTTATACTGAAGTCATCTTCAATATTGACGAAAATTCAATATATCATCGATTTTTCACTCATCTTCATCATTTATCATTATTGAATCTGAGAATTCATTCTTTTGATCAGACAAGAGATCGTTGATGACAGAGCAAAGCAGATCAGAATGAAATACATCATGAACATGCATAAACTTTGATAATTTCAGTTTATATGAAAAGTTGATGAAATCTAGATTGATGAAAGAATTGAGCATTTTATCATCTAGCTTCTTGAAAAATCTCGCTGTAATGATGTTTCTTTCATTCAGAAACATCTTTGATTCAATCTTGTAATCAACTTCTTTTCTATGCTTATTGACTTGTTTCATCATTTGTTCTCATGTTTTGACTAGCGACTCATGAGTAAACTTCAATGTTTTGTTCATATGTTCAGATATATTCTTGACTTTAGTCATCTGCAAGCATTCACAAGAACTTTCATATTTGATGACATTGAGTTCAAAGCTCATACGAGAATGAAAGTCTTTGTTTAAAAAGAAAGAGATCGAGAAAATGATTGAGAACAGAGCATTATTGTCAACAAACTCAATCATGAGTAGTAGCTTAGCTCAGTCATTCTGCATGTACAAACAGAAGAATTAAAAATATCTTTCAATGTTTTGATTGATTCATTCACTTTGATCATCAATCTGAGAGTGATAAACTGTGAAAAGTCAAAGATTAATGTTTAGTCTTTTGCAAAGTGACTTTCATAAAATGAAGGTAAATTGAAAGTCTCAATTTGAAACAATGAAATTGAGTAAATCATGTATTCAATATATTCACTGAAGCATTAGCTCAGCTGTTTTTTCTGCTGTGATTCTCTCGTCATCAATGAAGCAAGAAATATAATGTCATTTCTTTAACAGTTTACATATTATTGTTAATATGATGTTTTTGTCTTTTGAAGAAGATAAGTCAATGATGAAATTTATGACTATGTTCTTTCATTGCTGTTTAAGTATGAGTAAAGAATGTAGTAGTTCATTGAATTTATTTTGAGAAGTTTTTGATCGCTGACAAATGTAGCAGTTTCAAATATATTGATTTATTGTCTTTTGCATTGAAGATCAATAGTAGTATCTTCTTATAATTTTCATCGTTCTGAGAATTTCAAAATGATCAATAAAAGATTGATCATGAACTTCTTGAATTAACTTCATTTGAAGATGCTCATTGAAGAAAATTCATAGAAGATCATCTTGATATAATATTTCATTCTGAACTCGACAATCTTTTAATTTAGTATCTTCATATTGAGCTTCATCTTTTAATATGACTTTACGAAGTAAAATACAATTCTTGTTGATTCTGTTAGCTTCTAGAATCAATTGATAAATTGATTCATCATTCTCTTTCTCTTTTAAATCAACGATTTTCATTTGATTTAATGTGAGAATTGTAGTTCGCTGATAGCAACATCATTCATTCTTGAAGCTTCTAGAAACTGAATTGACTTGACGAGTCAATGCATCGACTTTGATGTTTTGTTTGTCTGAGCAATACATGATTTTAAAGTTGAAGTTGATGAGCTTTTGTACTCAACGCATTTAACATCTACTTAGCTTTTTATCTTTCATTAATGACGTTAAAACTTGATGATCAGTGAACATCTTAATGAGTAGCTCAGTCAATTTCAGCTCAGATCATCAATGCTTGAAAACATGAATGATTGTTAGTAATTTCTTGTCATAGATCTTGTAATTGCACTCAGCGAGACTCAGATTCTTGCTATAGTAGATCATTGAATGCAATGTTTCTTCATCATCATACTGAGAAAGTATGTCATCATTGACGTAGTTGAATGAGTTTATTTCAAGAATAGTCTCTTTATTCTGATCAAAATGACGAAGAATAAAGACTTCAATCATTCATTTCTTCATATGATCAAAGATTGTTTAACAAGCTTGATCTCATTCAAATATCATCTCTTTTTGAGTTAGTTGAATCAAAGAATGAACAATCTTCGAAAAGTTCTTTATAAAATGTCGATAGAAATTGCAGAAGTTGACGAAGAACTGCATCTGAGTGAGATTTGTAGAAGTAAATCATTCAACTACTGCTTGTACTTTTCTGAGATTCATCTTTAGTTCTTTAATGAATAGCAATAGTTTCAGAAAGAAGATTTTCTGAACATGAAACTTGCATTTGTTTATATTCATCTGAAGATCAGTCTCTTGTAGTCTACGTAGAATTAATCGTACGTGTTGCTTATGTTTCTTCAGTGTTTTGCTGTAGATGATAATGTCATCTAGATAAATCTGACAAAACTGATGAAGATAGTCAAATAGCACGTCGTTCATATAATGTTGATAGAAAGTCGAGTCGTTGATTAATTCAAAAGACATCACGTGATATTTGTAGAAATCAAAAGAGATGATAAAGATAGTCAAATTTTCGCTGTTCAAATGCATACGCAGTTTGTTGAAGATGACAATGATGTTTAATTGAGTCAGATATTTGCTATCTTGAATACGAGCGAGAGTTTCGTCTATTAGTGATAAGAAGTAGCGATTTCGTTTGATCAAAGCATTGAGCTTTCTGTAGTTTATACAGAAACGCAAGCTATCGTTTTTCTTTTCGATCAATAGTATGAGCGAAGCGTATGAAGCTGAGCTAGAAAATATAAAGTCTTTATTCAGATGCTTGATCAGATAATTCTTCATTTTTTGAAGCTTGTAGTCAAACATATGATAGAGACGACTTCAAGAAGATGTTCTCTTGTCAATCAACTCAATTTTATGATCGTAGAGATGATGAGAGAGTAGTTGATCAGTCATCGCTCGATCAAACACGTCTAGATAATCATGATATTTTGAAGAAAGCTTAGCTTTGACTTCTTTCAAGATTTTCTCATGTGAAAGTTCTTGTAGATTTACATCTTCGAGTTTATTTCTAACTGTTTTTAGAAGTCGATCGATTTTCGTGATGATGATCATGAAAGTAGTCATATTCGATCGTTTGACTAGTGATCTATATGCTGCAGTCTTTATCATTGCTATGTTTATTGAATTGAAAGACGAAGCGAAGTTGATTAAATTAAATGATTTCACGATTTTACTGAATGAAGATGACTTCTCGCTGAGTCGAGTGACAACAGAAGAAGTAAATCTATTTAGTATTTGAGTAAAGATTAAACTTTTCTATTCTATCACGATTTTCTTGCTCGAAAGAACAGTTGAATGAGCTTTGATAGAAGCTTTGATATGAGCTTCGAAACTAGAAAATTGAAGACGATTGTCTTTCATATCAATAATCATCTTGATCTTGTTCATTCATGTTTTTTCAAGAATCATCTGATGTTGATCTAATCGAGTGATCAGCATAAAAACGAAACGTTTCATATAATCTTGAACAGTTAGATTCAAATAAATTGCATGAGTAATGAGCTTTTTGACATAATAATCATTGAATTCTCTTATTGATTTGAGCTTAATTAAAGATAAAGATTCAATTTGCAAATGATCATAAACATTCTGCGCGATTAATTCATCAATGAACGAATAGTCAGCTGCTTCAATGTCAATCAATGATTTTAATGAGTAACTAATTTCATTTCTAAATAATACACATTCAATAGTCAAAGATTTTGAAGCAAAAAAATCATCTGAACTGCTCATTGTTGAAGAAATTAACACATTTTTCATTGCATCTTTGATGAAAGTCACTAGTTTTTTGTCTCATTCTTCAATTTCTCTGTAAATAATTTCTTCTCTTCTTTCAACATAATGATCTCATTGAGATGAGAGATGAATGCATGAGATGTCAAAGTACTAGTCTTCAGCTGAGAGCAGTTCTTTGAAAGATGATTTGATACTTTGCAGTTAAAGCAGATGATTAACATTCTTGATCATTCAGATTTGAGAGTGAAAAAAAGTAGCAAGTTGAACATAGCTAGTAGTTGAGACTGAAGCTGATGTTGACGAAGAAATAAAACGTTTTTTCGAAGCTGTTATCAATTTGACTGTTTATTGCTCATCACGTAGCTGATAATTGACTTGTTGTTTGTTATTCACATCTTGAAGAAAGATCTTGAACTTATCAAGCGAGCTAAACTTTATGAGGCAAACTGACAACGCGTTTTGAAGACAATTGTTGATTTTATTCTGAATGTCATTCATCAGAATGACATCGTCGTAGTTCAGAAAGCTGAATATTCTAGTGAATTCTGAATAGAAAGAGCTGAAGAGCTTGTTGAGTTGCTTTCAAGCAACGTATTTGCAACAATACTTTTGAATCAGATTTTGATTTTCGTAAATTTCTTTCAGATGTTTCAATAGTTCTGATAGTGATTGATAGAGTGAGAAAGCATCAACATGATGCTTTGCATAAATTTGCTAATCAGCATCGTCTTCTAGTCTGAAAATCACATAAACAATACAAATCTTTTCAGTAGAATAATGATTTGCATTAACATCGAGCTTGTCAGTTATTTTGATGTTTCATGTCTTTCAGATAGAGTCATCTGTTTCAATGAAGATGAGTGAATTTGAAAGCTTGATGAACTTGTGATGATCATTTTCGTTTTTGTTATCAGATAGAGTAGAAAATTCTCGTTAAAAGTGAGCTTCTTTCTGATTAACTCATTGCTCAGCTGACTGAGTATCTTGATGAAGCATAAATCAATCAGCTTGACGTTGTTTTGCTCTGAAGTTTAATCGCTCATCTTGTAGCTGATTGATCTTTTTCTCTAGCTCATCATTTTTATCAAAAGCAACTTTTAATTGTTTCGTTCTCTTTTTGTGATTGTCTTGTATGAAAAGTGACTGACAACGAGATTCATCTGTTCATGATGTTGACTACGAATCTTTTGATTCTATTCTGTGTTCGAATAGAAGTCAGAAGAGTCAAGAGATCTCAATTCAACGCAATTTGAACGATGTTAGAATGTTGTGTAAGCGAAAAAGTCGATCGTGCAAAGTTTTCACCTACGCGACAACACTTCTTCTAACAGTCACAATCAATCTACGAAGAAGATTAATGACATGTCGATGTCAGTAAGAGATGAAAAGATATCTAGTGAAAAAGTCAATCTCAGTATGAGAGTCGTGACTACAAGTGGTCGAAGAATTTGCGACTCGTTGATCGCGTCGATATACTGAAACGTCTTCATCACATCGACAGTGTTGTCGAGTAATTGATGAAAAGATATCAGGTAGAATAGTTGACCTCAGTCTGAGAGTCGTGACTACAGTGCTCGAAGAAGTAGTGACTCGTTGATCACGCTGATATACTGAAAGAGCTTGAGCTCATCTTCTTTACTTGACGTCAAGTCATATATCTGTCTACGTGGAAAATTGAGAGCTCAAGAGAATGATCAGAATGCATTCTCTTTCATCGATCAGAGTCAAACATCGAACGATTGCGATTGCACGTCTATACTAACAATTCATTCAACGTCTACGTGACACAAGTCAAATCAAGAGAAGAAAAGAGTTACTCAGTACAATCACACTCTACCTTCTCATCGTGTGCGTCTCTCTTTCATCACATATTTCTCTGCGCAATGAATGACAATCATTGAGCAAGAGAACGCAGCTCTACGTACGTTACAATCACGAGCATCACGAATGCAAAGAAAACATCTTTCATCTTTGAATCGAAGATCGAATCGAGACATCGTTGTATAGAATACCGTCAATGAAGAGCAGAGCAAAGACGATGCGTCATAAATGAACAACACAGACACTCATTAAGAGTTTACTCGAGCGTCACGCGCTGAATAGAAGCTATAGATTCATTACTTGATAACACAGTGTCAATCTTATTGTTTCGACTGCGCAAAGCAATCGTATAGACGACGAGTGATTTTCTTCTTCAGAGAGTTTTGTTCACTCGATATAAGTAGCATAAAGTTTCTCATGAATCGAGTCTAAATCAATGTCACAAGAATGTATGAATTACAATTACAATTGTATGAAAAGTCAATGTTCATTAAGTTGTAAAGTCAAGTCTCACTGACTTTGAAGCTCATTCAGCATATTGATGACTTCGTCAAGTTGATTGCTGACTTAATGAAACAATTGTTTTTTGATGTTTATGTTTCATGAAATGACAGCTTTCTCAGCTTTAACTGAATCATTGATGAATAGAAGTGAAACTCTTTTATTGACAGTGCTTTTAAGCAGACAAGTTGTTCAAGATTCGACTGACTTGACGTTGCATGTCATGATGAAAGAAGATAAAAGTTATTGAGATAAGAGTAGATGTTTTTTGATGAGTGAAAATTCAAAGAATCTCTTGTGAATTTCAGGTAATAATTAAGTGCTTTATTTGAAGAATTTCTTGCGAATAGAATGATGAAAATGAGTGTAGAATCAAAGAATCTCTTGCAATTTAAAATAATGATGCAAATTTGAAGAATTTTTTGCAAATTTTTCTTACTGAATAAATTGTTTCATATCATCTATTCATTGATAGCAGAGTAGTAAATGATGAGCATTTATCTAATGTTAAAGATCAGCATAAAGCAAGTCATATGAGTATCATTTAACTAGTAGATAAATGCTAAGAAAGAAAGATAGTTACAGAAAAGAAGCTGACTACATATGTATGTTTCTCAGTCAACGTTAGACTCAATAGAAATTAGTCAAGATGATGAAGCGAGAATAAATCTGACAAGACTAGAAGACTGAGTCTGACAAGGCTAGAATCATGACATACAAGATGATGTTCAACAAAACTTCAAAACACACAGAATACACAAATAGAATAATGCGCAGACTTGTTGAAAACATATCAGAACAAATACACTTTCTTTTTGAAAGATATCTGCAGAAGAAAATATAGTCAACTTAGTTCAAAAGCACAATTACAATAGTGATGTAAAAGTTAAACAAGAAGAACTACTTTAATGCAAAGATATATAAATCAATTGTGCTACTCAACATGCTGAGCAAGATACTGAAGTTCATCATATTCAAACGTCTGCAAAACATCATAGAAGTGTATAACTTAATATCAAACATTCAGATGAAAGTTTGCAAACACAGATCAATAGATACAACTTTGCAACTGATTATAAAAAAGATACACATTATATGAAGTGATACAAAAAGAAAAGTAGTTTCATTGCTGAGTCTGAATAAAAAGAGCACATTCAACAATGTAGCACATAGCAAACTCTTGCATGACATGAAAAAGAGAAAAGTTCTCAGACTGCTTCTCAAATTTGTGAAGAACTTTCTGAAAAATTAACACATCATGATCATAATTAATGATTACACGACGATGAAACGCAGCATGAACGTTGATATATTATAAAACTCTTTGCTATCATCAATATTATATCTGTTCTGCAATGCAAACTTGTTAAAAGCATGTGATGACATCAGATTAAAAATAAGCTTCACAGATTTTGTAAATGATGTCAATATCTTAACATATGAAGAATTCATGAAGCGTAACTGCAAAGTTCTTAACAAAATCTATGATAGATGCAAACAGTGATCAAAAACGTACAACATCAAGTTTTTAAAGATAAAGCATAAGTTAATTCACTTTATGAAAATCTTTAAGTGATTTAATATGAACGTCAATGTAAAGTTGATAAAACATCAGATTGACTTGAAATCAAATATCAGAGTTTTGAAAGTTCAACTGAATTTCAAGCTGAAATGAGTGATTTACATGCATCATGTCAAAGCAAAACTAGTGATTAAACAAAAGATCATACAAACAATCATTGAGTTTACTTGAGATTCATTAATGACGATGAAAAAGCAAATATACTTCGCGATGATGTGCTTTCTGCTTAGTCACGAAGTCATCATGTGATACATGTCACAGAAAGTGAAGAATCATTGAAAAAATCTGAACATCAAGCTGAGATCAGTACAAGAAAGAGCATTGCAACAAATCATCAATGTTTATCATGTTGTCAAGAAATAGAATACAGATGCAATATAAAAAGCTTCAGAATCAACAGAGTAAGCATGAACACATGCAATGATTAATTTAGTAGATAGATAAATCTAGAAGATAGACTAGATATAGATGATTAAATGAATAAATAGATAGATAGATAGATAAATATGTTTCTATGTCGATGTTTTCGTCTAGAAATGAGGTGAAAAGATGAGTAAAAAGATGAAGAAGAAAACTTCGCTTGAGAAATCTTTATAAATGATAGTCAATATTCTCATGAACTCTGAAGATGCAACTGAGTCATGCTTGAAAAATCTTTATTAATAGTAGTCAATGTTCTCATGAATTCTGAAGATGCAACTCAATAGCTCTGCTCAAAAAATCTTTATGAATGATAGTCAATGTTTTCATGAACTCTAAAGATGCAACTCAATAGCTCTGCTCAGAAAATCTCTATGAATGATAGTCTATATCTTCATGAATTTTGAAGATGCAATCGAATCAATGCTGTTTCATGAATCATTGAAAGATAAGACTTCGTCTTATGACAATATGACATCAACAGAGATTCTACAGATAGAAACAAAGATAGCGTTGATAAATATTCATTTATGAAAGTTGATACAAAACTTGATAATGAACATGAACTTTTAAAAATCAGATGAAGTTATTGAGATAATGATGCATTGAATTCGCAACGACTTGATACTCAAAAAAAGTTGAAAATCAAAGCTGTGTAAAACGTCTTTGCAGCTGAAGCGAAAGTGAATGAAAGAAACACTTAAATAAACAAAGATGAAGTGAAGTCATCTTTACATGATGATTCTCTGATCAGAATCATTGAGAATAGTTATAGTTGCAAACAAGAAAATGTCAATAAATCAACATCATCTCGACACATTCGCGTTGAAACAAAGAGTTTACTTGAATGATAACGACAGTAAAGAAGATGTTACGACAACTGCAATGAGAATTAACTGAGAGTTAAATAAGAGACTGAGAAAATTGACTTTAATCATTACTCATCATGAAGAACTGAAAGAATTAATTGTAAGAATGAAACGTCTTGCAGACGTAGTGACAGAGAATCAAGAGTGTCATGAAAAGATATACAAAGTATACAGTGATAGTCAGACTTCTCTGAAAACAGTGAAAGCTATGATATCAACAAAAGATCAGACATGTCTGCAACAAGTTCAGATTACACATGAGAACATTCAATCTTAAAAAGTCATACTGAAGTTACATTGAGTGATGAAACATGCAGAAATACTTGAAAATGAAGTGATGAACAAAATGACTGATGATGTATACAACTTGTCTTTATTGCTGACTGAGCATCAGCGCACTGAAGTGACAACGAGACTGACACTCATACAGAAATAAATCAGACAAACATGAAAAATAGTCTGAAAAAAGAAATTCAACGCAGCTCATTTTCAATATTTAACATCAAAGATAATACATCGACATCTGCAACTACATAAGAATCATGCAAAGTTTTACAGCGCATTATTGATGCAACTACGCATGAGAAAAATTGACTTCAATCAATTTCTACATGAAAGATGAGTATTCAATGTTGCTACAACAACATGCAAGTGCAACAAAGATTAAATGTCAATCAAGCACATTTTATTAACATGTTTCAGATGAAAAGTAGAATGAAAAGCAATCTAATGAGAAGAGAACATCACGAACTTAAGAAAGCTCTTAGAAATCATGAGCGCAGTGACAATGATCATTTGAATGATATTCTCAATGAGCATACTGAATCAATTTCAAGCTGTGACGTTATCAAAGAATCAGATGAAAGAGAGAAGAAATAAAGAAGAAATAAACTCATAAAGTTCTTGCATTGAAAACAGTTATAGTATAGAGCGCAGAAAGAAGCGATTTTTGATGCGAAAAGAACGTTACGCTAGCGTAGCATTCGCTACAGTATATAGAATCTTGCATAGATTCATAATGAGTGTTGAATTGAGTAAGAATTAAAAAAAAAAAAACTTCAAGATTGTATAAAAGATTGATTGAATTAATCTGCTCAAAGAACAACAGAAATTCTAGAAAAAGAAGAATTTTAACACTTGATTTTTAATGAATATTTCTTTTGAATGACTTGAAGACATTGACAGTTTGTAAAGAGTGACAGAGACAGATTTTAGTGCTTTTAATGATTAATATTTCAAATATTTATTTAATCTTATGTCTCAGATTTGCGTCACTTTTAGCTGAAATATATTTGTAAAAGCACTAAAATCTTTAGAATTTCTATGAACGCAGTATGCATCTTTATCATTTGATTCAACAAACATGATCTTGATATCTGTAACATTAATAGTCATGATGTTGAATAATATCATTGAGACACGTAATTTACTATTATCTTTGCATATTCTTTCTTCATTAGATTCATTGAATATGATCAAACTGTCAACAGCGTAATCATTATTTATTGCAAACATAGCTTTAAAGTCATACAAACTGATTACAATGCTCAATGCATCTTCTTTTCTCTAGTAATCAATGTCATTATATGCATCTTCATCGTTCTTCTCAATCTTGTCACTCTTTTCTTATTGTGCACTTGCATCACTTCTAGCACTATGTTTTTTCATGTTAGCACTTGCAACACAAGCGCTTTTGCACTCTTGAGCAAAATGTTTGAAGTGTTTAATCAATGCACTTGCATCACTATCAGTACTATGTTCTTTCATGTAAACATATGCAACATAAGCGCTTTCGCAGTATGAAGCAAAATTTTCGCTGTGTTTGAATTCTTTGATGATAGTGATTACTGTGCTTGAGTTTTATTCTTCTCTAATTTCTTTCTTTTTACAAGTTATGTTCACAGTGCTTTTCTTTCTCATTTTACACATGAAGCTTTCATATTTCGTCTCATTACTTAGAATCTTTTTTGTCTTATTTACTTTATATCACAAATGTTCATTCTCTTTCATGTTTAAAGTATTTCATAAGTCATTAAACTTTTATTTTCAGTTGATCTTAATCATTGTCAATTCATTATCTTTCTGTCATTCTATCATAAACTCATATTCATTGCTTTGTAATGTGATATGTGATGAATCTTTAGTCTGTAATGTTGAGTGAGATTTCTGACTAAGAATTTGCCTGTTGCTGACTTAAGCATCATCAGTCGATGATTCATTTTCTATATTCAATTCAATTAATCTCTTTTACATAATATTAATGATCAAAGATTTAATTATAAATTGCAATATTTATCACTTTATTTGATAACATTACTTTCAAGATAAGCAATGATAGTCTTGAAGATTAAAAGACGAAAATGCTTTCTTGATGCAAGAATATTTTCTTATGACTTGCGTTTAAATCAAGTTACATGTCATTTTCTAACTCATATAATGAAAGATTATCAAGATAATTGACGTATATATTGAGTACAGCTTGAGTGTTAATAGTCATCTTGATATCATCATTATTAATCTGTTGCTTAATACAACATAGCAGAATCTTCAATATTGCTTGTTAATGATTGCAAATTTATTAATTTCATGTTGCATTGACATGCATTTATGTTGCTGCGTGTTATAAATTTCAGCTTCGCTTCAATCACTTCAATCATTGATATATGCAAATGTTCACTTATTCTTCACGTTCAATTTCTTAAACTTGTCTAATCTGTGCTCTTTTGATTCATATTCTCATATACAATAAGTGATTATTGTTACTGCAATGAGAACAACATTAGTAGAAAGTGAATCAAAGAATATCTTCATGTATTCTTGATATGCTATCTCATTTCTGACTTTGCAGTAAAACTTCTGAGTTAATACATTTACTATGATTCTTGCACAAAATCTGTCTTAAAAAGTCTTTTCATGTTAGTCAATGTTGTAATATTCAATTAATACATATTTGATCACATGCAAAGTCATCATTATTTAGCAAACTCTGTATCAAATTCTTTTGCACTTTTCTTGTAAATTGCTTTTGTTAATCATATTCACTTTCAACTATGATTTGTACTTGACTCAGTACACTCAATCATCACATCTTAAAGAAGTCATACATTTACTTAGTATGAATCTTATTTGTAATGAAAGATTTAAGCATGTTATCTTTCAAATCTTTGTCTTTGTTGAAATGTTCTTTACTTCAAAACGTTTGTGATTTGACTTTTTATTTAAATGATTTGCAATCTTCTTTCATGCTTCTTTCATTTTCTTACTAAGTCATTCTTTTTTAATGTCTGATCATGAACTGCTGTTGTTATTAATATGATTACTCAATATTCATACAAGTAAATAACAAGTGCAAATCTTGATAATTAACTCATGATTAATGATGAATTGACATTTAGTTCAACGTGATATCTTTTCTCATAAATATAATGTTATTAATTCTCAGTCTGCATTGTTGATATCATCATCATTAAAATAAATTCTATTATGTTTGTTATTGATTGATTGAAAAGAATTAGACTGTTCAATGTTGTATACATTGAATTTTTGAAATGTCATGATAACTTTACAAAGATACTTTCATTGAATGCTTTAACAATGTTCAATTCTTGCTATTTTCAAATTAGTCATTTATTCTTTTGAATTTTTAAGTGAGTTCTTACTTCAAGAGTGACACGTTTGTCTTCATTAAAAACTCTTTTTACAGAATTACTATCGCTTGAGTTTGTTGCAATCTCGTTGTCATCATGAGTTTCTGTGTGTTCAACTGCGCTGCACTTTGATGATGATGATGTCTTGAAGTTACTCATGTGATTATATCTTTTCTGTAATGTTACTTAGTATCTTGATAAACTCATCATCATCAAGATTGATGTATTTTCATGTTGCATTCAAGATGAGAATCATTTAGTGTGACTTAACAATGTATAATCATCAAGAAAATCTATGCAACAAATGATTGAGAAGAAGAATAAAAGAGAATGTCAGATTGCAAACGATTTTTTCTCATGATAAGAGAAGAATTTATCTTATTCTGAGCATTAAGAATGATTCATTTAACATTGATAAAAATTCATTGAACTTTTGTTGAAATTGAATGAATCATAAGTCTTATCATTGAGTCTTGAGATTTCTCAATTATGACATGATCTCATTATGTCATCTTATACTGAAAGTCTTGAGTATGAACATTTTTTCTACAAGCATTCTACATATTTTCTTCAATGATCAGCTGCTTGAATCAAGTATCACAAGAAATCTGAAACATACAATCGTTGTTTACAGCAGACTGAATTGTAAAAAGAAAGTGAATAAACTTTTTTGCATGCATTTCTTTCAATACTGTTTTTCATTCATGCTCATTGCTGATATATATTCTTGCAAATTCAGCTTGATTGTATATCACTGTATTTGTGACATAGTCATAATTCAGCTCATTCTCAATCAACTTTATAAATCTGTCATATTTCATGTCATTAATGTGAATTGAGTTCTTCACTGCTTCACGTCTAAAAAAATCTTGTGATCTGCAGCATATGTTACAATTGAAATCATGATTGATTTGTATTATAATATTTTTGACTGATTTGACTGATACTGATTGAGATTTCTTGTAATTTCATTCATTGCAGATGACATTAGACTGATTACGTCAAGTCAAGTACTTGAGTTCGAGTTGAGTACTTGACTCATCAAGACTCAATTTGAGTCAGAATTCTTAACTTGAGTATTTAAGTTGAGTTGAAATGTTTGACTTAAGTATTTAAGTTGAGTCAGAGAATTGAAATTGAATATCGATTTGAAATTCTCGACTCGACTCGTCAAGACATGAAGATAAATAGATAAATATTCTATTATGACTCTTTATTATGACTCTCTATCATGACTTTCTATCAAATAGTCTTCATGTTTCTCTTCATATTTTTCTTTATGACTTTCTATCAAAAAGATAATGCAAAAAGGTAATGCAAAGGCGAAAAATCGGAAAAATTTCTATATTTAACTCTCTTGACGTCATTTTCAATTTCTTGTTGAGTTGAGTTGAGAACTTGAATCGAGTATTGACTCAAGATCAATATCAGATTGAATCAGAATGTTGAAATTGAGTATTTGAGTTGAGTCAGAAGATTGATATCAAGTACTTGAGTTGAGTCAGAAGATTGATATTAAAACTCGACTTAATGATCAGTCTAGACGACATAACTCAAGATATGTGAGTATGTTTTTAGTTGAAAAAATGATGAAGAATTGTACTTGAGATTGTTTTATTGTGTTTCTATGACTCTGAATTATCTTCTTACATTGTAATTTGATTGTTGTGTCATGAACATTAACATAAAATCACTTCTTGATCTCATGACATCATTGAATATAATATGAAACTTGTGATATATGACTTCAAATGTTGATCTGAAAGTCTCTTTCAACTTGTTTATATTTAGCTTTCATTTTATAAGTTGTAGAAATCTCATCTGATCTTGTATTTGCATCTTTAATTGCATATATTCAGACTCATTAATGTTGAGTTCTTTTTTCACTTTGTTTATCAATCATTTGTAGTGTACATACTCTTTACATGACATCTTCAACAATGCATTCATTATACTAAATAAAAAACTTGATGTTTGTTGAATCTTTTTGCGTCTGTAACTAATGACTGCGCTTATCACAAAAAACTTTAACATCAGTGATTCATAACTTCAGAATTTGATTAATGTCACATTTACTACATTTTGTTCATGTGATAATTGACATCAGCTTTCAGTGATTTACTTATTGCTTAAGCTTTCAACTAAATCTATGAAATATATATTAATTATTTAGAATTTACTACTGAGTCACTCACACTTCTTTATAACACAATCGCTTGTGATCATTAAGTCAATTCAATTTTTCAGATCAATTCATTGATACAATTGACTTTGACTGACTGATTTCATGATATCAAATTTGTAGTTGATGATACTCTTGCAATGAGCAAAGCTTTGTTTGCTATATATATTTCATAAGAACATAGTTTTTGCAAAATTAAACTTTGACTTTAGTTCTCATCAGTTCGTAGCTGAGACTTCTGTTCATCAAGAAAAATTTGATTGAGCAAAGTCAAGAAATGATTATATTTCTTAGTTGATTAATCATGTAGCATTGTTGACTTTGATGATTTTGTATATGCTCTGAGACATAAACATAATACATATACATTGTTTGATTTTTGTCTGCAATGAGATTGAATCAGTTTCAAATATCTTCAACTTTTGCATTTGAAATAATATTCTGCTACTTTCATTTCTTTATGCAAGAAATTCTTCTTGTAAATCAAATTGTATGAATCTCAGTTATTGAAGTTGTTAATGTAGAAGAACTTGTTTTTGTTTGACTCGTTATGATTATTATTTACTGATACAACATGCACACTTTTCAGAATTGTATGCAAATGAAAAAATCAACTAACTTTGAGTGAACGAGAATTTTTGACATTATCTTTAAATCAGTGCTTTATCTCAATCATTTCATGCATAGCATGTTGAGTTTTCTTATTGCAAGATTTGAGTAGTTTGACGAGAGCATCATTATGTCGTAGTTCATTATTCTTATTGTCTTGATGCAACGAATTTATAATATTTAACGAGAGAATGACTAGAAGACTACTGTTTTCAACTGGTTCAAACGTTACTTTCAAGACTCTTTTCGCTAGATGATCGCTGTCGAGATCGAAGCTATAGAAACTATTACTAGCGAGATAGAGAATCGTTGATAGAGACAATAATAGTTTAGCGAAATAACTTAATAAAATGATTCAACATTTGTTAATCAGTTGAGCAAGATTAAATACTCGTTTAATCAGTTTAGAATTAATCACTTCTTTATTCAATAGAATCTGAACAGCAGTTCAGTAGTTTTCAAATGATGATCATGATCATGATTGATTCTTTGCTATAAAAATCAGACACATCAGACGTATCTTTATATCATAACGTATAAAAGTAGTCACTACGTTCAAAGAATTGAACGTAAATGAAAAGCTCAAGAATCGATCTTACACTCAAATCATCATCAACTTTCTCATATGCTCAATTCACTGTCAGTAGCAGAACTCATTCAGTAAAGTGAACTGCTAAACTATCAGTCAGAAACAAAGCATTGTCATCACAAGCACTAGATTCTACCTCATCAACAGAACATTCTATCTCTTCATCATTATCATCATCACTAGATTCGTCATCATCACTACTAGATTCGTCATCATCACTACTAAATTCTACCTCAACAACAGAACATTCTATCTATTCAAACCTTGTCTCAGCTATCTCTAGTCTTTTCAAAATCATCAAGATGAGTGAAACTAAGATAAGATTCTTCAAAGAATTGAAGAACGAAAGAGAAGATTCTATTGAATATCTAGAGAATATAGAGTGAGTCTATATACAGAACTTTTCATTCAATAAATCTACAGTTGCAGCTATGATTGAAGTTTATAGATTCAAGACATATCACATTCTGTTTCGACAAAATCTAAAGTTTAAGACACATGATTGATATCAAGAACTTGATTTGAAAATCAAGAACAACTGAAATGAACTGATCAAGAAATTTCTAATCAACTACAAAGTCATTCTGAAGAATGCTCAGATCAAAAAGTTTGAGCTAAGAGTGCAATTAACGAATCTAATGAAAAAGAATACTGAGAATATATTTGAATATCTTGATAAAGCTTGTTACGATTCTAGCTACGCACCTTCGTTGATGACTATGTTGATGACTATGTTGATGACTATTCTGAGAACTATCGTCGATCGCTCGTCGCTAGAGCATAGACTTGTTTCGAAGTCAACTCTATTCAGAGTTAGCTTATGTTCTTCTGAATCATATAAATAGTCGACTCTTTCCTTCTAGATACTTTCCTTTCTTAGCATTTATATACTTGTTACATTACACTCATATGACTCGCTCTATGCTGATCTCTAACATTATATAAATGCTTCTTCGTTACAGACGAAGAGAAATAATCTGCATCGACTTGCTCTGCTCGATTCACACGACTATTGACTTTGATCTAGTCGACTCGCGATCGTGCAGACACTCATTCTTCTTTCTCGTGAGCTGACTCAGCGAGAATAAACAAAAGATTCGAACTCGTGCGCTGATCAGCGAGTATAAACAAACGATTGAAACCATTCGACTAGGTCAAAGATCAGTGAATTAACCGTTCATTCAGATTCGCAAGAAATTCTTCGAATTTGTTGAACAATCAAAGAGATCAGTCTAGAACTGCGTGAAGTCTCTATCTCAAGAAGCAAATCTCAGTGAGTCTGCTTCAACGACATTCTCAATGCAATGATCTACTCATTCTCATCATTCTACTCATCAGTGAATCGATTCTGCTACTCATTCACATGCAACTAGTGAGTCTGCTACAATGACATCTACTCTCAATGCGATGATCTACTCGCTTACATCACTCTATCTATCAGTGAATCGGTCTGTCGACTCGTTCACGTGCAACTAGTGAGTCTGCTTCAATGACATCTATTCTCAATGCGATGATCTACTCGCTCTCATCGTTCTACCCATCAGTGAATCTGATCATACGTTCACATGCAACTAGTGAGTCTGCTACAATGACGAGCTCAAAGTCGACCTCTTCGATGAGCAAGTCAATCAGTGAGTCTGCTTCAATGACACTGTCAATGCGATGATCTATTCGCTCTCATCGTTCTACTCATCAGTGAATCGATTCGTCTACTCGTTCATGTGCAACTAGTGAGTCTGCTACAATGACACTTCTACCTCGCATAGTGAGTCTGCTACAATAGGCATTTCGATTCTACACAAGACTAAGAAAATACATTCATGCAAACATGAATCGTTGAAGAAAGAGAGTAATGTTACGATTCTAGCTACGCATCTTCGTTGATGACTATGTTGATGACTATGTTGATGACTATTCTGAGAACTATCGCCGATCGCTCGTCGCTAGAACATAGACTTGTTTCGAAGTCAACTCTATTCAGAGTTAGCTTATGTTCTTCTGAGTCATATAGATAGTCGACTCTTTTCTTCTAGATACTTTTCTTTCTTAGCATTTATATACTCGTTACATTACACTCATATGACTCGCTCTATGCTGACCCCTAACAAAGCTGATGATCTAGTCATCAAGCTGTCAATCGATGATATCAATGTAGATATGATGATACTAAAAGAAATGAAAAATAAAGACAAGAAAGAAAGAGTCTCTTTTGAATGTCACAAGAATGCAAACTATTTTTATGACATGATTAAGAAATTAATAAAAGTCGTTTATAGTCAAGTAGAAAAGATCAGCTCATTTGACTTCAGCTACAAGAAATTCATGCAGATCAGTTTACAAGATAGTGAAATCATCATCATAAATGAATTGTTAAGACAGATTTTTATTAACATCAATATCACGTTTTCAGCTCTTCTTCAAGAGATGAGATCACTAAACACAGCAATAACATCAGATGTATCTATTGCAAAGTTGAAGATCACTACAGAAGTGAGTTATAGTGACAAAAGTCAGAAACAACGAAAGTATAAAAGCATTAATGATATCAAGTGTTATGTCTGCGAGCAGAAAGATTACTATGTCAATGCTTACAGAGAGAAGAAAGATCAAAGCAACGAGATTCTCGCTCACGCTGTCATATCTGATCAATCAATGATAAGCAGTAAGATGATTATAGTCGATGAAGAGTATGAGATATCATCGATGACAGCAGCTCAATCTTAAAGATCAGTTATAAAGCAAAGTCTTGCAGTCATAGAAAAGTCAGAAGTCAAGAAGATTGCAGTTACTGATAAACAGAAAGCTAGATTTGATTTCATCGTACTAGAAAGAGAAATTCATCAAAATGATGATGAAGAACAAGAGCTAGCAACTTCAAAAAATATGAAAGTAAAAGAGAATGAGTCAGTTTTGCAAGAATTTACTTTCAGATCAAATCAAATCAGGAAAAAATTGTCTCAGATCAAGATCAGCAAGATCAAAAAGATTCAGAAACTGATGATTTCAAAGAAACTTAAATCTATGAATTCAATCAAAGACATGCAGAGTCGTGATAAATTCAATATTAATAGAATTCTTGATTTATCATTAGAATTAACTGTCAAGAAACTATTGAATCAATTTAATATTACTATCAAGAATCTAGCATTTAACATGCAGAAATCAATCTTCAAATATAGAATCAAAAGATCAAAGATCAATGCTGAAGATGATGCTTAAACTGATCATCAAGTCAAGTTTTGATATTAATCTTCTGACTCAACTTGAATACTCAACTTCAACATTCTGACTCAATCTGATATTGATCTTGAATCAATACTTCATTCAAGTTCTTGACTCAACTCATTAAGAAATTGAAAATGATGTCAAGAGAGTTAAATATAGAAATTTTTCCGGTTTTTCGCCTTTGCATTATCTTTTTGCATTATCTTTTTGGTAGAAAGTCATAAAGAAAAACATGAAGAAAAACATGAAGACTATTTGATAGAAAGTCATGATAGAAAGTCATAATAGAGAGTCATAATAAAATATCTATCTATTTATCTTCATGTCTTGACGAGTTGAATCGAAAATTTCGAATCAATACTTGATTTCAATTCTCTGACTCGACTTAAATACTTAATTCAAACATCTCAACTTGACTTGAATACTCAAGTCAAGAATTTTGACTCAAATCAAGTCTTGATGAGTTGAATACTCGACTCAAACTCAAGTACTTAACTCGATGCAATTAGTCTAATGATGCTCAAGAAGTGAAAAACGTTTCAGTCAGTATGATTATCTCTGCAGCAATTCTATCGTCGAAAGTCATCATCAGAGCATATGAAGATGATGATTTAAGCAAATCACTGATGATTAACTTCTGAATAGAAACTCAGCGTCTATCAAAGTCATTGCTGAATGAAGATTTTCTGATGAAACTACTTAATCGCAAGATTTACAACAAAATAAAGCTCAAATCAAGAATTCAAACTGACGAATATATTCAAGTTAGCTTAATCAATGATTCAATCACTACTCTTTGCAAGTATGTATTGATATCAGTCAATGTAAAAAAGATTGAAGCGATAATTAAAGCTTGACTAATAGATGTTGAGATATACGATTTACTACTAGAAGTCTTCTGACTTAGACGAGTGCATTGCAATCAGAAGTACGATCAGAACAAAATCACAGTCATGAGAAATGATATGACAGTAAGAAAAGTATCAGCTCAACTGATGTCTGTATCTACGAATCTATCTGTGATGAAATTGAATGAAGATGATGATTGAATGATGAATAAAGTCTGTCAGCATCTTCTAGAAGAACAGAAAAAAGCTCAGCTCTGAACTCTCTATCAGTGAGAGTTCGAAGTTGAAATCAATCAACTGAAATCACTATAATCATCGTTGCATCAATGACTTTAGAAGCATCAAGCTATCACTCAATGCTTACTACTAGAGACTTAGTCTCAGAAGATCTGAAGTTCTTGTCATCTACGAAGTATGCACTGAGCAAAGAAAACGTCTTTTCTATCAAAAGATGTCTCAAAGTACAAAAGCTTAGTCAGAAAGAAAGAGAGATGATCAACGAATGATTTGAATTAAGTAAAATCACGATAGAATTAAAGATGAATACATCAGTCAGAATTGAGAAGACAAAGAGATTACTTTATATCTGAAGAAAGTGTTTTGCTGAATCAGTATGAAATATTAAAGTCACAGACATAATTGAACATTTCATTGATCTGAAATCAAATGTCAAATCAATTAAAGAAACTTTACTTAAATACACAGCTCAGAAACGAGAGTTCGCTAATACTATCTTTTCGATCATGAAAAATGTTGAAATAATAGTTAGAAGAAGCAATGCTTGAGAGATTCAAACGAAGTTTTCGCTCAAAAAGAAAGAATTCACTCAGCTACAAGTGATACACAATTTCATATTGATCAATAATCATACAATCAAATCACAGTATTCGATTCATAGACTGAAAAAAGTGATTGACATACTCATTAAACTTGAATTCACGATATATTTTATCAGTGACGCAGCTAATAGCTACTGAGAAATTTTAATGAGAATTACTGACATCAATAAAATCGAATTTCTAACTTTTAATGATCAATGAGTATATCTTCGAATGAGTCAAGAATTGAAGAAAGCGACTCATATTTACTCTCAGTTCTTGAACCTAGTCTTTGATTCTCTATCAGCTAATGAAGTGAGAATGAGAAGAATGTTCACTATTCTAGACATCAGAAAGAATATGATCTTTTCAATTTACATGAATGATCACGTCGTCTCTGTCAGAATCTTTGATTCAATGTTTGAGTTTCTACATAAGCAATACTTTTCTTGAATCATCTTTGAATCAATGTATTTATTCAAGCATAAAACAGTGATAATGAGCAATAATCTAGATCTTCTAGAATTTCAAGACACGTCAGAAGAATTGAGACTTTCACTGAAGCACAGAAAGAAGATTATAAACTGATTTACTCTCACTAATCGAGCGAAACTAGATGCGTTTCTATGACTCACTTCGTTTCTAAGAATCTTTATCTCAGAGCGAGCAGAACATGTTCTCAAGCTGAAAGAAGTTTATCTGATAGAGATTTCAATCGAATCTAAATCAAAAAAGTCTCATGATGATGAGATAAAGAAGTGTGACAAGAATCTAACTAAAAAGAGATTGATCACTCGCTCAAAGAAGTCTACTATTTAAAGAAAATGAGCGAAGAAAGACACATTTGACTGAAGCTTTAGTCAAGAGAAATCATTCAATCACATCAAGAAATCAATTACAAACAACGTAATGACTGAAGCGAATTCAACTGCACAGTATCATCTAGTCATTGATGCTAGTAAAAGAGATGTGAGCGAAGTTCTCTTTCAATTGAAAGAAGTACTCATAGAAACAAAAGCAATTCTCAAGCTTTTATCAAACGAAAGAATTGTTATGTTTCTATCATTTAGACTTGAGAATGCAGAAATCAGATATTTCAATTCAAAATGTAAATGTCTAGCAGTGATAAAGTGTTTAACAGAGATAAAATGATTGATAATTGAGAATGATCACTCAGTATTAATTTATTCAAATCATGAAGCACTAAAGTTTATCTTTATCATCAAAAACATTGATCAGATCAGAATCATCAACTGAATGAATAAATTAAAAGAGTACAATCTAAAGCTGACATATCGTTCATTAAGAAATCAGCACATAGAAATTGCAGATGAACTCAGTAGAATGTTTACTAGATTGACATCTATTATCAGAACTCATGATGCAGAGAGATTGATGATGACGACGTCTATTCAGAAATTGAGTCAGCGACATAAATTACATACATCGTCTATAAATAAACTGATCTCTACAGAGAACTTTAGAATTGATAAATATTGATCATCGCTCATTGTTATGATTCTAGTCTTCGTCTATTCTTCATTTAGTCTTCGTCTGATTTCATTTTAATCGAGTCTAGCGAGAATCTGATCTAAAGATGATGTCATTGAGACTCTGCATCATATGTGTAAGACGTCAACTCAATCGAGTCTAGCACAGAGCTGAGAAACATACATATAAGAATCGAGTTCTTTTCTGTAGATACTTTTCTTTCTTAGCATTTATCTATTAGTTAAATGACACTTTTATGACTCGCTTTAGATCGATCTCTAACAGTAGATAAATGCTAATCAACTACTTTGCTATCGACATGTAGATAATACGAAATAATCTACTTCTATTCAGAAAATTCGCAAGAAATTCTTCGAATTACTTTCATCAAAACACACATTCAAATTTACTCAAATTTATCAAATCAATCACTCAATCAAACCTATCTTATCTTTTTCACAATGATGTGTGACTTTGAATCAGTCGAGTCATGAACAGCTCATCTGCTTAAAAGCATTGCTAGTAGACGAGTTTTTCTTATTTCTTTCAATGCTTCAGTCGATGTCAAGAACGCTGATATTTCATGAAACATCAAGACAGAAGAACAGCTTCGTCAATGAGTTCATGATCAGTCAAATGAGATCATCAAGATGTTGAATGAGTTTAAATCTTCATGAGACATGACTTTGAAACTCAATGAACAGTGAATCGTTGTTCAAGTCGAACATGACAAGAGATTGAATCAACTAAAGGTCAAACAGATGATCATAGACACTCTAGAAGAGACAAACAAACGCTATCAAGAGAAGATGTTGAATCTTAAGAATAAACTCAAAGAAGTATTGCATTCAGCTGATCAGTCTCGATCTCGTCAGTCTACTGAATCTCAAGTTTCTACGAAATCTCTATCTCGTCAATCTATCAAGAATCATACTCAACGTAAGTTGTTTACTTTATTCAATAATGATCATCACAAGTCTTTCAAGTTTTTAAATTCATCTGTATTCATTGACGAAGATGAATCAACATGAGATAGCTGAAGAATCAAGATAAACGACAAGCTTCAAACAAATGTCGATCACTTTGTCAATGAGACTATCTGCATTGTTTATGTGATATCTAGACTAGAAGGTGACGCTGCTGAGCATATCTTTGCTTGATGTCATCATGATGCTTTGCATTCTTACATCTCGATCTACAAGCTACTCAAGCATCTAGAAGAAATCTACGAAGATCAGAATAAGAATTGAAAGTGTCATCACGAGTACAACGCTCTGAGACAAGCAGACAAGTTCTTCAACGTCTTTTACTTCAACTTTATGAAGCTATTCAGCTATTTAGAATACAACGATCGCACTTTAATGAACAATCTTCAGAATAAGATCAATAATTGCTTGCAGAATGCTTTATCAATTTGCTTAAAAGATTTTATCATTCTACATTGTCTCAAGAGCTTTCTTCAGAGTATGAATAATAGACAGTGAGTCAATTATCAGCTTCGAAGCGAACGTTGCACAATCATCATCAAAGTCATCATCACATCTGAAAAGCGCGTTACTTCTCTGTCAGCAGTGATGACTTCGATAATTGAATATGTCAAGTCAACTATTTTTTCTACATCTGAGTCAGTCAGATCGTCTATCGTTTGCTATATTTGCAAGATCTCAGATCACTTATTCAAGAACTGTTTTCAGAACAAGATCAATACTTCAGCATTTCATGTTTTCATCTCTTGTCTACATGAAATCATCATTTCAAAGAATAAAGAGAATGAGAAAATGACTTTCTTCTTCAAGAATAACGAGGCAAAAAACTAGAGACTTTCATCAAAGATGCAATGAAAGACGTGTTAATTTCTTCAATGATGAGCATGTCAGATGATTCTTTTGCTTCTGAATCTTTGACTACTGAATGTGTACTATCTAGCAATGAAATTAGTTACTCATTGAAGTCATTGATTGACATCGAAGCTGCTGACTATTCGTTCATTGATGAAGTGATTGCGCAGTTTGTTTGTGATCAGTTGCAAATCAAGTCTCTGACTTTGATCAAAGTGAAGTCAATTCGAGAATTCAACGATCATTATGCTAAGAAACTCATTACTCATGCCATTTATTTGAATCTGACTGTTCAAGATCATACAATTGACACAGCTTTTATGTTGATCACTCAATTAAATCAACATCAAATGATTCTTGAAAAAATATGAATGAACAAAATTGATCTAGTAATTGATATGCAAATCGATTTTCTTCGATTTTCGAATTTCAATTCTACTAGTCAGAAATTGATTGTTTTATTCTCAAGTCATAGAACAATCATAAAACAGAAGAGCTTGACTTCTACTCATATACTAAAGAGATTTTTCACTTTCGTTACATCTCAATTCAGTCAGAAATCACTCTCTTTCAGTCAAAAGAAGAGTTCAATTGAACAGTTAAAATCGTGTGACGCAACTTTAACTAACGTCAAAATCTTTAAATCAACGTCAGATTCAATGAACATAGCAATGATAAAAGCAGCGACATATAGAATGTTAGTCAAACGTTCAGATGTCAAGATCTTTGCTGTTATCATCTTGAAAATCGATTGACTCATAACTACAGCTGAAAACAAGTCTGAAGAAGTGAATCTGCATGAGCTTTTTCACACTGAAGTTCTCGAGCAAGTCAAGATCAAGCTTTTCTCTGAATATCACGACTATTTATGTTATGATTCTAGTCTTCGTCTATTCTTCGCCTAGTCTTCGTCTGATTTCATTCTAATCAAGTCTAGCGAGAATCTAATTTAAAGATGATATCATTGAAACTCTGCATCATATATGTAAAACGTCAACTTAATCAAGTCTAGCATAGAGCTGAGAAACATACATATAAGAATCAAGTTCTTTTCTGTAGATACTTTTCTTTCTTAGCATTTATCTATTAGTTAAATGACATTCATATGACTCGCTTTATGCTGACTTCTAACAGTAGATAAATGCTAATCAACTACTCTGCTATCGACGTGTAAACGATACGAAATAATCTACTTTGTTCATTCAGAAAATTCGCAAGAAATTCTTTGAATTACTTTTATTAAAACACATCTTCAAATTTACTCAAATTTACTCAAATTTATCAAATCAATCACTTAATCTTCTCACAATCTATTTATCTTTACCTTCAATCTTTCACAATGACACACGACTCTGAATCAGTTGAGTCACGAACAGCTTGTCTGCTTAGAAGCACTGTTAATAAATGAGTTTTTCTTATTTCTTTCAATGCTTCAGCGAAATCTCAGAATGTCGCTACTTCATGAGACATCAACACAAGTCAACAACTTTGTCAATGAACTATCAATCAGTCAAATGAGATCATCAAGATGCTGATCGAGCTAAGAGATCAACGAGACATGACTTTGAAACTCAACAAGCAATGAATCAATGTTTAAGTTGATCACATCAAGAGACTTGATGAGCTAGAAATCAATCAAATGACAATAAACACTCAAGAAGAGACTATCATTGAACTACAAGAGAAAGTCTTGAGTTTAAAAAAGAAACAGCGTTCAGCGAATCAGTCTCGATCTCATCAGTTTACTGAATCTCGAGTTTCTACGAAATCTCTATCTCGTCAATCTATCGAGAATCATACTCGACGTGAATCATTCACTTTATTCAATAATGATCATCACAAGTCTTTCAAGTTTTTGAACTCATCTGTATTCATCAATGAAGATGAATCAACATGAGATAGCTGAAGAATCAAGATGAACGACAAGCTTCAGACAAATGTCGATCACTTCAATAATGAGAATATTTGTATTGTTTATGTGATATCTAGACTAGAAGATGATGCTGCTGAACATATTTTTGCTTAACATCATCATGACGCTTCGCATTCTTACATCTCAATCTACAAGCTATTTGAGCATCTGAAAGAAATATACGATGAACTGAATAGAAATCGAAAGTGTTGTTGCAAGTACAACGCTCTGAGATAAACAGACAAGCTCTTTAACGTCTTCTACTTTGACTTTATGAAGCTATTCAGCTATTTAGACTACGATGATCACATTCTGATGAATGATCTTCAGAATAAGATCAACAATCGCTTGCAGAATGCTCTGTCAGTATGTTTTGAAGACTTCACTTCACTTTATTGTCTCAAGATCTTTCTTCAAGATGTGAATAATAAACAGCAAGTTAACTATCAGCTACACAGTCAGCTTTGCACTGTTACTGTCAAAGTCACTGTCGTATCTGATAAATGCACTGCTACTTCATTGTCAGTGACGACTTTGATAATTGATTATGTTAAGTCTATTTTCTCTTCTATCTCTGAGTCAGCAAGATCGTCTATCATCTGCTATACTTGCAAGACTTCAAGTCATTTGTTCAAGAATTGCTTTCAGAACAAGATTGACACTTCTGCATCTCATGCATTCACTTCTCGTCTACATGAAATCGTCATTTCAAAGAATAAGAAAAATGAGAAAATGTCTTCTTTCAAAGATAGTGAGGCAAAAAACTAGAGACTTTCATCAAAGATGCAATGAAAAAAATGTTAATTTCTTCAATGATGAGCATGTCAGATGATTCTTTTACTTCTGAATCTTTGACTACTGAATGTGTACTTTCTAACAATGAAATTAGTTACTCATTGAAGTCATTGATTGACATCAAAGCTGCTGACTATTCATTCATTGATGAAGTGATTGTGCAGATTGTTTATGATCAGTTGCAAATTGAGTCTTTGACTTTGATCAAAGCGAAGTCAATTCAAGAATTCAATGATTACTATGCTAAAAAACTCATTACTCATGTCATCTATTTGAATCTGACTGTTCAAGATCATACGATTGACACAGCTTCTATGTTGATCACTTAATTAAATCAACATCAAATGATTCTTGAAAAAATCTGAATGAACAAAATCAATCTAGTAATTGATATGCAAATCAATTTTCTTCGATTTTCGAATTTCACTCTCAATTCAAAATCGATTGTTCTACTCACAAGCAACAAGACAACTATGAAGCAGAAGAGTTTGACTTCTACTCATATACTGAAGAGATTTTTCACTATCTCTTAATTCAGTCTGAAATCACTTTCTTTCAATCAGTTCAATGAGAAGTCAGTTAAACTAATCAAACAGTTAAAATCGCGTGACGCGACTTTAACTAACGTCAAAATCTCTAAATCAACGTCAGGTTCAATGAACATAGCAATGATAGAGACAACGACATATAGAATGTTAGTCAAACAATCAGATGTCAAGATCTTTGCTGTTATTGTCTTGAAAATCAATCGACTCATAACTACAGTTGAAAACAAGTCTGAAGAAGTGAATCTGCATGAGCTTTTTCACGCTGAAGCTCTCAAGCAAGTCAAGATCAAGCTTCTCTTTGAATATCACGACTATCTAGACATCTTCAATCGAGCAATAATTGATCAGCTATTATTGCATCGTTTCTATGATCACAAAATTGAATTGATCGATGAAGAAACGTTCTCGCAAAGCAAACTATATCAGATGTTCAATCACAAGCTTCAGAAGATAAAGAAGTATCTGATCAATCATTTAAACAAAGAGTTCATTTTCTTCAGTTTCGCATCATACGTCTCACTCATCTTGTTCATTGAAAAGAAAGACGATAGTCTGCGTTTCTGCGTTGATTACAGAAAGCTCAATGCTTTGATTAAACGAAATCGCTACTCTTTGTCATTGATAAACGAGACTCTCGCTCGTATACAAGAAAGCAAGTATTTGACTCGATTGAACATCATTGTCGCGTTCAATAAACTGCGAATGCACTCAGATAACGAAGATTTAACTATCTTTATCATCTTCTTCGACTCATACAAATATCATGTAATGCTCTTTGAATTAATCAACAAATCAACGTTCTATCAACACTATATGAACGATGTGCTGTTTGAATATCTTCATCGATTTTGTCAGATCTATCTAGATGACATTATTATCTACAGCAAAATCTTGAAGAAACACAAGCAACATGTATGATTGATCTTGAATAAACTACGAGAAGCTGATCTACAGATAGACATCGATAAATGCAAGTTTCATGTTCAGAAAACCATCTTTTTAGAACTTTTGATGTCAATCAAGAAACTTAAGATGAATTCACGAAAGATACAAGCAGTCGTTGATTGATTTACATTCAATAATCTCACTCAGATGCAGTTCTTCATTGACTTCTGCAATTTCTATCGACGCTTCATTAAAAACTTTTCGAAGATTGTTCGTTCAATGATTCAACTCACTCAAAAGAAGATCATATTTGAATGAAATGAGACTTGTCAGACTGCATTCAATCACATGAAGAGATGTATGACTGAGACTTCTATACTTCGTCACTTTGATCAGACTCGTAAGACTATTCTGAAAACTGACTCATTCAACTACGTAAACAACGAAGTTCTCTCTTAATATGATAACGAAGAAGTACTACATTTGATTGCTTTCTATAGCAAGAACATGTTTTCTGCTGAGTGCAACTACGAAATATATGATAAGAAACTGCTGATCATTATTCAAGCATTTGAGCATTGATGACTTGAACTGAAGTTGACTGACATTTCTATCAAGATGTTTATCAATCATCAAGCTCTCACTTCATTGATGAAAGACAAAGAGCTGAGCAGACATTAAATGCGCTGAGTACAAAAGCTAGCTGATTTCAACTTCAAGATAATGTATCAATATGATAAACAGAACATTAAGATCAATGCATTAACTCGTTAAGCTGACTTTGTACTCAGAGATTTCAATGATGAACGCGTTTGCTATCAATGAATCACTATTCTGACATTGAATTGAATGAAGATTGCTGATCTAAAGAAGAACGTCAGTGAGTCAATTTATAAACAAGTTCTTGACGTAAATGAAATCGACGAGAATTGTACTTTACTTCGTGAAGCAAAGATCAAAGACGAAGCACAATGTAAAGACATCAAGCTGAAGAATTGTCGAGTTTAGAATGAAATCTTATACAAAGACAGTCAGCTATGAGTTTCGTTCAATGAACTTCTGCAAATGAATCTGATTCGTGAGATACACGATCAATTCTCAATAGATCATCTTGATATTTTTAGAACGATGAAAATCATCAAACGAAACTACTATTAATCATTCATACGAAAGACAGTAGATTGATATATTCGAAACTGCTATGTTTGTCAATGATCAAAGACATCTAGAGATAAATCAAATGACTTGCTTCAATCTCTATCGATATTTGAACAGCGATGACAAGACATAACAATGAACTTCATTATTGATCTATCTGATTCATTTGACTACAACGCTATTCTGACTGTCATTTGCAGATTGTCAAAAGAAAGGCATTATATTTCTTGCATCACTGATAATGAAGAAATCACAGTTGAAAGAACAGCGAAAATGTTGATTCAGTGAGTATATTGAACTCATGATTTATTCAGCTTCATTGTATCTGATAGAGATATGCAATTCATCTCTATTCTATGAAAGTTTCTTTGCAAACGACTGAGCATTTCTCTTTGATTGTTTATTGTCTATCACTCTCAGATCAATGATCAAAGCGAACGAGTCAATCAGAACGTCAAGCGCTATCTGCGTTTCTTCTGTTCATACATGCAGAACAATTGATTCAAGTGACTATTCATGATCGAGTTTGTTGACAATAACGTCTTGTCTTCAGTCATCTCATTGATCTTCTTCTTCATGAACAAGAGCTTTTACTCTTGTATGAGCTTCGACTCTGACATCATCAAGTATGAAAGCATTCGCGAACGTCTGCAGATTGCTTGAGTCAAAGATATATTCAATCACATGAATAAGACACTGATCTTCGCTCGCGAAGCTCTGATCAAAACACGAGAGCAAATGATGAATCAGACTAACAAGCATAGAAAGAAAATCAATTATGAAATTGAATCAAAGATGTTTCTAAACGAATGAAACATCATTACAGCGAGATCTTTCAAAAAATTGAATGACAAGATGCTCAACTCATTTCAGATCATTGACTCTGTTGACTCATTCTATAAGTTGAAACTATCAGAGACTATGCATATACATGATGTATTTCATTCAGAACTTCTTCATTCTGTCGTCAATGATTCTTTGTCTGATCAAAAGAATGAATCTTCGAAGTCAATAGTGATAAACGATGAAGACGAATGAAAAATCAACGATATATTGAACTTTCAATGATATTGAAGACGACTTCAATATCGAGTCAAATGAAAAAGCTATGACAATGATCTCAACTGATATAACGCTGACGATGACGAATTTATGAATGCTCAAGAGATGATTGACGACTTTCATATCAAATATTCAAGAAAAGCGCACTAAGAAATAACATTCATGCGAACATGAATAGTCAAGAGAGAGAAATAATGTTATGATTCTAGTCTTTGTTTATTCTTCGTCTAGTCTTCGTCTGATTTCATTCTAATCGAGTCTAGCGAGAATCTAATCTAGAGATGATGTAATTGAAATTCTGCATCATATGTGTAAGACGTCAACTCAATCGAGTCTAGCACAGAGCTGAGAAACACACATATAAGAATCGAGTTCTTTTCTGTAGATACTTTTCTTTCTTAGCATTTATTTATTAGTTAAATGACATCTTTATGACTCACTTTAGATTGATCTTTAACACTCATGTATGAAAGATTAGTTGAGTTCTTGCAAAAGAAAGTCTTTGCTCTAAAAGAGTTAAATTGAAATCAACGTTGACAAATTATTCAAAAAAGCAAGAAGTTTATTTTGATCTCAATCTTGAAAATATCAGCTTTGAAGTACGAGAAAAACAACGAATCTTTTAGTTTATGCATTATAAAGTTCGAAGTTTTCAGATTTCTAAAAGCGACTCATGAGAATCATGATCATTACGCAGCAGCATTGACTCTGAATTTCCTGATAGACAAAGCTTACTGATTAAATAGAGTGAAAGATGTATACAATTGATGTCAAATCTGTCATGCATGTCAAATGAAAGCTTACAGATTTATCAAAGTTGATGTTCAGTCAATTCAGATCTTTGAATCTATGACAATGATTGAAATGAATTGATTGAAATTTGTTACTCTTGTTGATCTGAGAATCGAAGTTATCTACGTACTTCTGATAGTCGACTATTTTTCAAGATTTGTATGAGCAAAAGTCTATCAGTTTCACACAGCTACGAAGATAGTGAATATGTTTCAAAATCACATTGTCTCTATCTTTGAGATGTTTGCTACTGTATATTCAGATAACGATTCACATTTCATGAACAAAGACGTAAAAGAACTCTTTAGAGAGTACAAAGTCATGCATTACATTGATTCTATAACATCATCATCATTCACAAAACTGCTTGAACGAGCAGTTCAAGAAATGATTGAATATTTACGAATCAGAAGCATGAAGAAAGAAAATACATTTATCTGAAATACAGATGTGAAAGATGAAATGTTTTTTATGAATACTAAATCAGTCAGAATTCACGAATACTTTTCTTTGAAACTGATGTTGAGATACGAGTCTCAGAAACTTCACTTCAACATCAAACTAATAGCTCAATTGATCAGTGAATCAAAGAGAGTTCAGTGAATGAAAAAAGAAGAAGCTTCTGCACATCAGAGACAGATATATCTAGCACTAAGAAATGAGAGAAGACAAATGATCAGAAAACTCACGTCTTATGTAGTCTATCATCACTTCAAAAGAAATAGAGTGCAGTGACTACTCAAAGCAGAGAATCTGATAATAGTACGACATCACGCTGTTGACAATCAAAGAGGTAGAAAACTGAAGTCAAGATGATTGAAACCTCGCCTTTTGATCAGTCTAATCTCTTCGGGAAATTCGAAACATGTGCAGGAACTGCATGGGGACGAGGTCGCAAAAAGGTATCATTTAAATGATATCTTGCTTTATAAAGAGAGAGAAACCTTTCAAATGAAGGGAATAACCTTCGAGCCGAGTCTCAGAGGGACTCGGCCGATGATAATCAATGGAAGGGGGTCAGAGAATCCGGGGGCGAGAGCTGTTCTGCTATCTATCTACCCCTATTAAACGGCTCAACTGGGGTTCGTTCGGTTGCTTGTTCGATCTGTTGCTTCATCCTTTACTTGTTTTCTTCGCTTTGATGGAACCAGCTGGGGACAGCTGGTCATTTCTATATCACCGAGAGCTGATAGAGGCAATAATAGCCTAGCGAAATAGCTCAACAAAATGGCTCAACATTTGTTAGTCAGCCGAGCGGGGTTAAATACCCGTTCGGCCAGTTTAGAATTAATCACTCCTTTATTCAATAGAACCTGAACAGCAGTTCAGTAGTTTTCACCGTACAGGCGTAAAGAAGCGGGATTACACAGGCAGATTTCTCTAGAGCTTCAATTGCTACCTCATCAAGACAATTTTCCAAAGGTATAAATTACTAGGACTGTCTGATGACTGCCCACAGCAAATACATTACTTTTGGTGGGGATTTTGGTGGGGGATTGGGCCACTCCTGTTGGTGATCAACGCTAAGGGCCGATTTCTGCATGCACGATACGCATGCGAAAGAATTGCAAGCGACTCTTTGACGGAGGTCAGGCTGTCGATGCCCGGCATCACATTGCGCGGAGGCTTCGGCACGCATTCGGCTATGCTCGAAGGGATACGGGAGGACTTGACATCTCGTTTGGAGGCAATCATGGAACCACTGCAGCTCATACCGAAGACAACGAGCATTCAGCTTCGTCAAAACGAATGCCAGATTGCCGAAAGCTTGAGGAACGTGTTTCTGGATTGTTTTCGATAAAGTTCTTGCTTCGCGGAGGCGACTACATACGGATGTGGAAGCTGATGAATGCGCAATTCAATACTGAGAGGCTGCTCAAGGCCAGCGAAGTTGCGGAAGAAAGACAACGATGACTCGACACTAGATTTGATATATTTACATAGATATGGGCAGGCAAGTTTTCGAAGTGGCTCGATTTGGAGAGCGGAACGGAGCATGGTATCCTGTGTGGGTGCCATGCTATACCATTCAAGAGCATTTTCGACCTGACTGGCGGGAAACATCCCATGGCATTGCCTCTTGCCGCCTTTGCGAGATCTCGAACTACCATACCTAAGAGAGAGGAGGGGGTGGTTTGGTAAGTGGATGCTGCGATGGAGAAGGCAAGGAGATTGCATTGTGATAATACTTTGTCGAGCTATTCGAGGTTTAAGGAGGCCGTTTAAAGTGAGACTGCCCTTACACTGAATGTATTGGCTGTTTTGGGTCATCCTTCACAAGCATAGCGTTTTAAAGTCCGACCTTCCGTCAGGTTGCTTTGTCGTTTCGGTACTGCATCCTCTAGAACCACCATATTCCTCGTCTCTTACGTTAGTCCAACTCCACCAATCGTGGACCTCTAAAAAAACCTGTAACCTCCGCAGTATCTCTAGTTTCTTAGAGGCCACTGCCCTTCAACCCAATTAGTAGTCCTGTGATGAACGGCCTATATTCCTGGTAGTCCTACGTCTTGTTGAAATAAGCTGGGGAAACGCTGGATCGTTCTACTTTGCGTTTTGACTTGCAGCGCGTGTTGTGCCATTCAGCATGCCGCACGATGTCACCAACTGGCTCTCCCGGGACTCCGTCCATACCATGAACGTGCGCTCCAGGGGGGTCAGAAACGGAGATTTGTTGGGCGATCTGAGACTCGACGATCCCATATGCTCCACTGGCCTCACTAGACTTATCTGCCTCATCATCGGTCTCTTCCTGACGTACCTCCTCCTCGAATAATCCAACGTATTTTTGGCTATCTACTTGTCCAACTGCTTCGAAGTATTGATCCAAAGTGTTACTCGGCACGCTATTTTTGTCTAGCCATACCAGCTTCTCGAAACCCCGAAGCAAGCCTTCTGGCAGTTGGCGTTCTGCAGGTGACTTGAAAAGTTCGGCTGACAGCCGAAGAATCTGCGCTAGCTGTATTGCATCGACTACCGCGGAGTGATTTTGGTCAACAAGTGGATCCTGTGGAAAGAGGATCCGAAAGAGAACTGGCTGACTCCAGCTCTTTAATTTTATTGCTTGTCCAAGAAGCTTCTGAATCGGTTTGATCAAAGCGTAACCCTTGCTTGTTGAAAGAAGGCCCTGGCTCTCGTAGCCACATTGCTCAAGAAGTAGATGTACGTTCTTCATATCAAGTAGAGAATGGGAATGCATGCTGTACTCGACAATTTTGTCATTCGGCCCGAATTGGCAGTCTTCAAGCTGTTCTACCATCTCATTTGCATTGCGGACTTGGTGAACATGCTTGGCCGTCGATGATTTTTTACCCAGTCCCCATGGCCCAAGCTTTCTGGACGCATTCATTGCCCTGTGATCGTCGTCAAAGGAAACGTTAACAGCGATCTGACCGGTTTTAATGTTAACAAACGCCACTTCTGTAACCTTAAGCGCTCCCCCCATCCGAGGCTGGTAGAACTCTGTATCCAATGCGTATAAACTAGGCGCATTCGGATTTGGATCTGTAATAGCCAACAGAATCTCCGCCAAATCAGAGTTTTGACACATAAAGTTTCGATGAGCCATTTCATGCTGAAGCCTTAAGCCATCCAGGTTTCCTATCAAACTCTTCGACATTTTGGGAGGTCCATTTGGGCGTCCAGAAGCTAGATTAATGAAATGTGGAATCATCATGTAGTGCATATCGCAGTATATTCCAAGATCTCGCCACGATGAGCGCTGACAATCTTTGGCTCGACAGAAGCGTTTGTCCGTCTGAATGGTAGAGAAAACGAAAATGCCGGATCGTCCCGATGCCATGCTAGCTTTCATCACGTCACAATGTAGACACCTGGGTGAGAGTTTGAAGCAGTAAAAGAGGCTGTTTGGCAATTTAGTGCGCAAATGGGGCACAAGTAGCGCAGTGTCGAGGCTCAGCGTCATGCCGAAAGGACACTTTTCGTCAAAAAGTGAGGGAAATACTGCTCCAAATTCCCTTTTCACTGACAGTGGTCCAATGCATGGGGCATTGAGCATTGACATGTCCTGCCAATACTTAGTGCACTGGACTAGAACACGTTAATGTGACTTCCACGCGTTGGAGAAGACAAGTCTCTTACATGCCAGGTCGTTCTCTCTCTGACAGTAAGGGCGGAGATCCCCATGGAACTTCGAAATTGAGGATCCACACATGGCAGGGTAAGTGAGGGGTCTTGACCAGCTTGAAACTCCGAAGCCCGGCTCAAGATCGCTACCGTTTGTACGGCCTCATGTAACTCTCCTCTTTGTTTTTGGGGGAAAAGGTTCGATTTCGAGATATCCGTGCCTGGCTTCGGCGGAACTAGAAGAAGCTGAGGCTGATCATGGGCCCTGAAAATGTGAACAAGAAGAGAGGCCTTACTATGAGACTCCCATTCACAGTATTCACAGCGCAATTTGCTTCTCCCAACATGGAATTCCTGGTAATGACTGGTCAACCCTGATTTTTTGGAGAACGACTTGTTACACCCAGGGTGCGTGCATGGAACCCTCTCGAGAGAGGCGGTTGTGACTTTCAGGTGTACTCTTTGATAGTGCGAGCGCTGATTATGCCTGTTACCGAATCTTCTTCCACATCCTGGGTAGTCGCATTGCGTAGGTATTTGTGGAGGTCTTCTAGGCTGGCCCAGGTGCTTCCCTTGAAAGTGGTCTCTCATAGAAGCTTTACTTGAGAGCATCTTACCACATCCTGGATATTTGCATTGCGTTCGAGACGGTTGATCGGAGTGTTGGGATTGATAGTGCTGCCTCATACTATAAATGTTACCCAAAATTTTGACACATCCTGGGTGTTTGCATTGCTCTGGCTGTTGACTTAATGTCTGTCGACCTAAATGCACTGTATTGTAGTGTCTCGTCATCGATCTGGAGAGCAGGATTTTGCCACACCCCGGGTGCTTGCATTGCATTGGCTGTCGACCATAAGCGCGTTGTGGTCGCCCCAAATGCACTGCCTCGTAATGGGCTTCCGCGTTCCATCTGGAGGATAGAATTTTGCCACATCCTAGGTGCTCACAATACACTGGCTGTTGACTTGGGCTGCGCTCACCTAAATGTATCATCTTGTAATGTGCCGTCGCAGTCCTCTTGGAGGATAGGCTCTTTCCACAGCCGGGATACTTACATTTCACTGGTCGCTGTGCATGGGCCCTTCGAGTTACTTTGCGAATGGCCATGCTGGGTTGCGAATCTGAGGAGATTTGGGTTCAATTGTTGCTTTGCTTGAACATGGGGTACTGGTTCTGGGGACCTCTCAGCGCGTTTATGTAGCCGATTACGCAAGCGCGGAAGGCGGCAATCACACATAGTAGGCCGCTATGTTAAATTGTGGGCTAAATGATACATCTTTCAGCCTACAACTCCAATGGCTTCACATACTGCGTCACAAAAGTATCTTAGCACGCGTGGAGGTTCCTATGGTGTACGTCAAACTTCTAGTTACTTTGCAAATGCTAAAATTGCATAGCTCTCCTTCGAGGAAGTTCTTCTTAAAGGCCTTGCGCGCGACAACGGATTATTTATACCAGAGGCTATTCCCTCTTTACCACTGAATTGGCAGAATGACTGGCTTAATCTATCATTTGAAGAGCTCGCCTTTCAAATCTTCAGCTTATACATTTCGACAGCCGAAGTCCCGTCAGCCGCCCTCAAGAACATTGTACATAAATCGTATTCGAATTTCAGGGTACCGAGCGTTACACCTACGATAACGCTGGATAGCGATAGAAAAATTCATTTGCTAGAGCTATTTCATGGGCCGACTTTTGCGTTCAAGGATGTGGCGTTGCAGTTCTTAGGGAACATGTTCGAGTTCTTTCTTGTTAGAAGGAATGTAGGTAAGACGAGGGGAGATCGTGAGCACTTAACGGTTATCGGAGCCACAAGTGGAGATACTGGATCAGCTGCGATATACGGTTTGCGAAGCAAGAAAGACGTCTCGATGTTCATTATGTATCCGACTGGGAAAGTAAGCTCGCTACAGGAGGCGCAGATGACTACGGTCACAGATGAGAATGGTGTGTCTTCGGTGTCCTGACATTAAGCTATACCTTTGGTTGCACTCGTAGCCGCTTCGTGAATCCCAACATTGAGCTTAGCTAAGAATACCGTCTGTAGTACACTGTTTAAGCGTCGACGGGACGTTTGACGATTGTCAGGTACGCCGCTCTTCTCTATCCATCATAATACAATTCACTAAGGAGATATAACAGGATCTCGTAAAAGCGCTCTTCGCCGACCCCATGATAAATCAAACCCAAAGACTCGCTGCAGTGAATTCGATCAATTGGGCGAGAATTCTGGCCCAAATAACATATTACTTCGCATCCTACTTTTCGCTAATTCGTTCCGGTACATTCATTCCCTCGACCGATCATATCCGGTTTATCACCCCCACAGGAAACTTCGGGAATGTTTTGGCTGGATACTTTGCGAAGCGAATGGGTCTCCCTATATCGAAATCTATCATTGCCACAAACGAGAATGATATCCTTCACCGCTTCTGGCAGACTGGAGTTTACAAGAAGCACTGCTGCAGAGGGGATTCAAGTAGGAGAGGGTTCAAACCCGAGGCTGAGGGCGTGAAGGAGACGTTGTCCCCAGCGATGGACATTCTGGTAAGTAGTAATTTCGAGCGGCTTTTGTGGTTCATCGCGTACGATGTCTACGGCTCTACTAAGGGAGATATACGGGAAGCCAGACAAGCGGCGGGTATGAAGGTTAAGGAGTGGCAGATAGACTTAAGGACAAAAGGAGAGTTTGGCGTGGAGAGAAAAGTGCTGGATGCGGCAAATGCGGATTTTACATCAGAGCGGGTTTCGGATGCTGAAACGGTAGCCACTATTCACGATATCTACGGATGGTTCAACACTCCGGGCTCGAAAGGCTACATCTTGGATCCGCATTCTGCTATTGGAATGACTGCGGCTTTACGATCAGCAAAGGCGGCGACGGGCATACATATTGTGGCCCTGTCAACAGCACACCCGGCCAAATTCAGTCATGCCGTGAAGCTGGCACTTGTAGAGGAGAAAGAATTTCAATTCAACGATATCCTGCCCTCTCAATTTGTTGGAATGGAGGATCTTCCGAGGAGACTCAGATGTATACAAAAAAGCGGCGGTTTGGACAGCGTAAGGGCGATCATTGTAGAAGAGGTAGAAAAAGAAAAGAACAGGACATCCGTATGAAATTCTGGGTATCTGTTCGAGTTCCCAAGAATATAATTCTAGTCATCCTTTATAATGAATTTGGCTGGCGAGATGAACACAGTGATATTTTATTCTTTGTTCTGACTCTTAACTTTCTCGGTAATAACATAACCAGGAACATATCAAAGTGAGCAAAGAGACGAAAATTTTGCGAAGGTGACAAGATCTACTACAGTATGCCCTCCAACAGTCCAATTGAAAAGAGCCCTCAAATGGTAGAGCATGGTGCACCCAAGGCCTAGAAATAGGGATATACGCTTTTCCGTAACCGCGAAATCCGTTTGCGTATCGCGTCATGGGATAATGGTTCAAGTTGTTCTTATAAACTTCCAGCGGCCCTTTTACGGGTATCTAGTTGTCGACAAATTGTCGACACTCAAAAAACTTTTAAGGCATCGTACATTCGGAATGGTCGATATAACCTCGTCGAGGAGCTGTAAACGTAAAGTACACTATGGTAGAATGGAACTCACCGTCAAAGCGGTCTTATAGGCTGACTTGTCTCTATCCAAACGTCCTTCGTAGATCCGGAGACGGATCTCAAGAGATAGTTCTAGAGATGCAGCCATTGTCGCTGGACAACGTTTGTATGGATCGAGGAGGAGCCTGGATCGACTCCTGTCATCATATGGACTAGATCTGGGGCGACGAAAGTTAGAAGGAAGAGTTCACGCTTCAAAAGCAAATGTATTTCTCACTTTGAACAGAGACTTCACTTGATCAGAGACCGATATAGCTGAAAAGGCTTGATTCGATTCCTTATTTTTAGTGTTGAATTGTGGAAAATGCAGGAACAGGCTGTATATTGGCAATAAAACGCTGTGCATCATATAAAGCACCAGTGAGGTCCATCCCGAAATGGATCAAGGCGAGAATGTGTCGCGTTAAAGGCAGCTCTACGTGCATAGAGATCAATTGAAGCATGTCGTCTCATCTGCTACAGTGCAATTCCCGAATATGATCGTAATTAGAGAGGATTACTCTGACTTTTCTTAAGGCCAGCTGGTTGGTCTTCATTAGTGCAAATCATGACTGTATGCACTTGTAAATTCTCCATTGCTATAGATTTTGCTTAGGCTACGACTGTTCATGCAGGAGTGTACTGACTGCAACCTCACCGATAGCGGATTCAAATTCAAGATCTCCATCGTCGTTTACGCTCACTCGTTCAGAACAGAAGCACCCGGCGTTAGGCATTGATCTTCTGGGCTCATACCCGCTATGTCACCCCTTGGCAGTGAATATTTCGATTGACGAAGACGTGCCTTGTAATAGACCCGATGAAACAAGCGCAGTCCCCCGCAGGAAGCGGAGACACTAGGGTAATTTTATCATCTTTGGACGAGTCTAGTTCTTTGCTCAACTACAGGGTATTTGCTTCTATCTAGAGTCGTATCAAACGAAAAGGGTACCCAAAGAAAACTGCTGCTACCCTAAGAAAGCGACTGGCGTTGGCCCAAAACTTGATGGCCTTGAAGCTCAACTCAATACCCTCTTCTTCCTCCAATCCTGAAGTAATGTTGGCTCCGTGAGACGAGTACTGTCTATCTATGAAGGCTGCTATTGAATGAGGTATTTCTTACGGGGCCTTCCACGGCCTTTTCTTATATGCCATTCCTCAGTAATTTCTCCTTTCCAATTCTGCTTCCGGTAAACAGTGGTCAACCGAGATGATCGACGAGTTAGGGTGTAGGGCGCGCAGCTGATGCCTGAACGTAAGCGGTGTCGTCCTCGAGCGAAAGTAGCGGCGATGTAAAACGGTGTCTTTTGAGCCGGCAGTTGGGGGCGGCACTCTTTACGGAGCTTCTCGCCAATACGCTGGCGTTTGCGCTAGATCGGTGAAACACTTTTAATACTATCGCTGGTATCCTTCTACTCTTGTGTTGTCGTCGGCTTTGTGGCCGATATCTATGCTTTGTTTCTCTTCCGCGTCCTGTGTAGCGAACTGCTCGGTACTGACCTGGACTGTACGCGTGATGAATGTAGATATATCGTTTTCGGTGCGACTGTTAGAAGGGAGGACAGGGACAGAGGGATCAGGTCTGGCGGAATAGGAGGAGGAGGCGGTAACGCAGGAAGGGGTAGCCGTAGAAGACGAGGCTTCCGTCTTCCCTTGAAAAGGTCTAGTAGTCAATTTAGGTCAGTACTCGAATATCTTGCACGGGAAATAAAACCTTATATGTTTTCTAGGCCTGCGGTAGAAACGAACTGTTACCATGTATCATTCGAGCGTTTGAGTGAGAAGTCCTCATCTTCATTTACGATTGCATCGCTGATGTCGATGAAATCGTTGAAGAAATCTGGGAAAGGTAAATATAATGAGGAAAATCACAAAGCGAGAGATGTACTTTCAGTGCTTGTCATTTTTAATTACTAGTGACCAAGCAAAAATTGGACCTGAAGGTAGCGCGACGGGCAAGACGGTCAGATCGTTGTCAATATTCGGACTGAAATTGTTTGTGGGAACCGTAGACGTAGCTTTTCCAGCAGGAACAGTCGCCTTATCTGGCGGGTTCCAGGAATGAACGGAGTCCCTATTAATAAAGGCCATGGGTTAGACTCAAAGGAAGGGTGTAGGAAATGAGACTGAGAGAAAACAGGATGGGAAATGATGGTATTATATAGTGCAGTAGTCGCATCAGGTGTATTACTCTGAGACACGGACTAGCGATCCCCACTCTGTTGGTATTGAACGTTCAATGAACGTCGAATTATGAGTGATCAATTCCTTTCGAGACCGAGTCTGCCGCAAGCCGGTGTCATCACGTCAGGCTTGCCCTAACCTGCTTTTGGAAGGAAACCCATGGTCTTTCTCGCCGCTAAGCCCCTACGAATATCACCAAACAACTTGGTAGGCAAAACTGCGGCTCCAAAAAGCTCCACGTCAGCTGTTTACACTTGATCGATCCTAATCTAAGATCCTGCCGCAGCCGAGGCAGACACGGACAAGCTGCCATTGATCGTGCGGGGGCCAACGTTCCTTCCAACCGAGATCCTGCCATGAGTTCAGGGAGAGCCGTCCTGCTAGGCAACAGGACCTGTGAATGTGACCGCCGTTTCTTTGTCCTGCAATCTACCGCTCAAGGATTTACCAAGAGCTTCGCCTGGGCTAATGCCATGGAGGATTGCTTGGGACAGCCGGTAGTTGAACGGCTGTCGGCGTAGGAAAGAGCGTAGAAGCGTGCATCTAGGCTTGCAGTATAGCCCAAATTGGATTGGCCTTCGTTCGAGCTGAGACATGGAAACATAATTCGGCGAATAGGAGCAGCGCTTGTAGGGCCGGAATCAGCCCGATGTATTGTAGAGGCGAGGCAATCGGCGATCGGGGGTCGAAGACAGTAGAAGGGAGAAGCAGCGACGGTATTTATGCATTGGGGGATTTGTGGAAGATGAAGAAACAACGAGAAAATAACAACTCATGAGTGAAAGCGGCATGTCAAGCTACACAGCAAAGTGCCGTATAAGCACACGCTAAGCCTGATATATCTAGAACTTACCTTAGAACGAAAACGGTCGCTCTTTCGCCGTCCGCTCGTTTATAATGAAAAGAATAAGTCGTAGCTGATCAGACAGTCAATCATTTAGCAGAGTTGATACTTCAATCATCTTTTTCAATCTCTTCTGAATCAAAACATAATTACGTCTTCAAACTTTCTTCTTTTTCTGTCAGTTCAATGAGCAGTATACTTTATCACTGACAAGATTCTTTAAGTTGTTGACATCTTTTTCATCTCGTTTTCAGCATTGAAGTGATTCATGAACGCTTACATAGTATGATTCAACTCAGATCAAGTCTTTTTTCTTTTTATTCAACTTTTTATCTGATACAACTTTCTTGTCAATTATGTTGCAACACTTATGCATAAAAACTGTTAACATGTCAAGAAGCTTCTTCATGTTCAGAATTCTGACTAAAATTAATGCATGACATCATAACTTTGAATTGAGTTCTGTCTCTTGTATTTGATTGCATTGTTTGCAAATGAGTGCATCTTGAATTTTATGAAGATTAAAGATATAACTGAATCATGTTATCATAGCAGTCAATGCATGCTTGTTAATCTTGCTTTGTCTTGTATCTTTGTAAAGAAGAATATCTTTCATTGCAGAAAGATTCAAATGTCGAGTATTGTAATGCAATAACTGTGTTTAAAACATATTTCATTTATTGATGCAATTGAAAAAGATCTTTATTAAATACTTATGTGCAATCTCATTGTGCTTTGTATTAAAATTATCAGCACTATCATATTTTTGAATCTGACTTGCATAATGTATCATCATGTGTAGTTTTGAAATGTTGAAATGATCAATATTTATATTTGAACACTCAGATTGCAAATGACGAAAAACATTCTTTAGCTTGTTCAATTGAAAAAGCGCATGTTCAAGATATTAAAGAGTTTCTTCATCATGCAAATAATACTGAGCAAGTATCATGAAGTTTATCACTGCTTAAGCGAAGTGAACTGCTGCAGATGCTTTCATGATCAGAAGCAATGTAATGACTGATATAAATTGATATACAATCAACTTTTGATTTGCATCAGTTCATTACTTAATCATATTATACTGAACAAATCTCTTCATGTCTTTAAATGATGAAATGACGTGAAATCTTTGATTCAGCTTAGCTGTTTCTGATGCATTATTTAAAGCTAATTTGATTTCTTTTCTTCTTTGACTTGTATAAACACTTTCGTTGATGATTTAACTGAGTCATAACATCAGATATGAGACAATTCTTTTAAGTAATTAATGTAACATGTTTATCATCATTGTTTCATAAATATTGATAAACATATGTGATCATGCAAAGTTTTTCATTGAATGTATTCAAGCAGAGTCATTCTTGATCATATTGTTCTTTCTTTGTTGTCTTTGTTGATTTTTAATGAATGCATGCATTCAAATTGATCATGTTTTATCTAAATTTTCATGCTCATAAGATGATACTTGATAAATAGAGTATTGTTGATTCATCTTAATGTTTATAATTAATACTTGTTTCTCGTAGTTTATCATGAACTCGATGATTATTAAATAACATTGTCTTATTTTATTGTTTGCACAAAGAACAGAAATGTCGTTTTTGATCATAGCTTCAATGAGTGTTACATGTGAAATCATGTATTAATGCATGATGATACATGTTTCACATACGCTTGAGTATGATTGATAACGTCATGTGTCAAATCTTTGACTTGATATCATCATCATCATTGTCAATTATAAAAAGAAATTTCAGAAGAATTAATCTTGATCGTTTTTGAGCATGTCTTGTGCATCGACTTAGATTCTCTATCATTAAATATATAAATCATGCAGATAAATTATCTTGATGCTCAGTTAAAACTGTCTTATCAATGAAAATTAACAATGATATTATGATAGCATCATCAGAAAGCTTCTTCTGCATTTCTCATCATCAATCAGCAGTATGCATCTCATCATAAACTCAAGAATTGTCAACATTATAATGTTGAACGAGTGTGTAAATCAGCTTATCTTGAAATGATGAATGACTCAACAAAAATCAAAGTGTCTTGATGATGTTATAATATAAAATGCAGTGCTACTTTTCTTGAACTTCTTCGTAATCGAATTCAACTGTGAACATTCAAGAATGTCACTCATCATTTTCAACATCATATGAAATTTGATGTAAAAGTATCAATCACTTGTTCATGTTATAAAAGCTGACATGTTGATGTAAAACTCGCAAACGCAAGTCTTGAAAGAATTGATTAACACTGTCTTTGATAATCTTCATTTAATAAAGTCAATGAGTGAATGTATAATCTGCTTTGCATTGAAATGAATAGTATTGATTGTTATTTATGTTCTTAATCATTTGAGAATTTGAGCTCAACGACTCTGATATCTTCTTTGACATGTTGACTGTTGTTTTGACATCATGATCAATTATTTCGACGAAGATTTCAATTTACAACGCTGATAATGTAAAGAGAAGTTCAGTTTAAAGTTGTATCATCTCGATTCTTAATGATATATGTTTCACATTCTGATTTAAATCAGCGTTATTCATCTCAATGTTTATGTGCTCTTCTGCAAAATCATTTATTAACATGTATTCTTGATTCTCATTTTCAATGTTCATCTGAATGCTTTCATCATAAAAATCATTCAAGTTTGAATCTCATTCTGCAGTCTTATAATCGCGTCAGATGAGCTGCATCAAATTGCATGATGATAATTTTGATGATGATGATAACTTTCGTCAGAGAATCTTTCGTGATCAATCATGCAAGCGAACATGACAGTGATAAAGATGATGTTCAAGCTCGCTGATGTTGTTTATCTTCATCTCACATGAAGAGCATACACGTTGCATTATTTGTAAATCTTCGATTAATGTTTTTATATAACTTGTACAAAGCAATGATGAGTTGTAATGATTCTTTATGCTCAACTGCTTATCTGTGCATGAAATGTCAGTAATAAGATGAATTGAAAAATGTTAATCACAAAGTCAATGAATCACGTTTATTCAGAAGTTATTGACTTCAATTTGAGCTCAATAGTTAAGATACTATGTAAATCATATAAACTATATCTAGTTAAATCATAAAAAGATCGAAATCAATCACTTAAATAAATATCATCGTTATTCTCATGAACTAACTATTGTCACTCAAGATGCAATCATTTAAATCTCTTGTAAAATAAGAGTAATGATTATTAAAGTGTTATATATCTTAAGTTGAAGTAATCTTCAAAGTTTACAAACTTTATCATGTCATCATCATCTATCTCACTTTTGTCATGACTTGATGAGCAACTTGAAAAATATATGATTATGCATTTATCTTCTTCATCTTCATTTGAAACTCTCTGATAGCATGTCAATTACGCTTAAACTCAGCGTCACTTTTTCTGAGCTTATCATAAGTGTGAAGCTGCTTAGATTTTATAGATTTCACTATCTGATGTACAATGAAGATTGAGAAGATTTGAGTATCAAAGACTAAAGACTTGAACTTAAATGAAGAGATTAGCTGATCATTAAATGTAGAGATGAACTCATCAATTGTCATGATGTCAGATCATTAACTTAATTTAGAACATAAATCGTCGATATTTTAAATAATCTCAATTCATTGAACCTGTTTTGCAGTTCAATGAATCAAATCATCAATTTAGTTATCATCATCTTAATTTAGTCTCAGCAATTCTGTTTTAATTATCTCAGTCATATGCATAAACTTTTGCAATCTTAAGTCAATAAAACTATTGTTTAGTCTTGATTCTGCTCGATTCATGTATATAAAAGTTGAGTTCTCATTCTTTTCTTTCATTTTTTGTCTTTCATCTTATACATTATTTAATGTATTGTTTTGTATTTAAATTTTATCAAAGTAATAATAATATCAATCTTTTATATTAATAGTATCTTTAGTTTAACTCAGTTTCTGACATTATAAAAGATTTACACTTTTTGCAACGTTTTCATACATTGAAATCTCATCTAATTATTCTTTCGCTCAAATAAAGTCACTTCATAATTTCTTAATCAATGATGAGCGTGCTGTTGAACAGTTCACTTAAAGTATGATTGAAAATTCAGTTGAAATTTTTCGCGCAATGCAAGAGCTTCAAAATCAAGTTCAACAACATGATGTTATCATTTCATTCTCATTCATTATTTTCAGTTCTTCAATTTATATAAAGTTGAATTCTCAGTCTCTTGCAACAATAACTCAAATCATTGCACAAATTTTGAATAATCAATCTTTTCTTGTCATTCACTCTTCTGCAAATTCTATTGCTATCTTCATTGCTTTTAAATTCAAGAAGCTTCTTAACATATTTAAATATGAGAAGAACAAAGATCAATTGAATGCATGAAAGCAGAGTCTGATACAACGCATGAACATGAACGACAATCATTATTTCTTTCATCAAGTCAAGATCATTTATGTTGAGTCATGACTTAAGAAAAAACAATCATAACGCACGCATCACAAATTTTGAAAAAAAGCACTACAAACAAGACAGAGTGAATCTAGAAGATGATTGAACGACGATGAATTGCATGAATTGCAGCAATGCTGATTCAAAGATGATTACGAGCGACGTTGATTCATTGCAAGAAAACAGAGATGCAAGGTTGAAACACTCATGTGACAATGAAGAGAACGTTGCTAATATTATTGATCTACTAATAAAGATATCAACGTTAGAGAAAAAAAAGAGCAAAGATCATTCATGAAAAGAGATAGCATTGAAGCTGATTCAATGTCTTCGACTCGACTCAGAAGAAAAACATCATGCGAATCAGAACACGTTCATCGCGAAGAATGTACAGAAATTGAAGACATCAATTCAACTGCTTAACAAGCAGTTGCATACACAGAAAAACACACGTCTTTCAATGAAAATCACGTCATGAGCGAACGTGGCAAGAGAAGAAATAGCGACGAGAAAGCAACGTTCTAAAGATAATTCGTCGTCGCTTCGTAAGAAATGAGAAGTCATGATTAAGATAATGAACAGAAGAGAAATAAAAGAGATACAGAAGAAGTTGATTGAACAAATTCTACAGAAAATTGCAGACGTGTTGACAGATCAAAGAAACCTAATTATGTCACTTCGCAAGCTGAGCAGCGATGACATTTTTCTTCACGCAGTTAGCTCAGATGCTCAAGCAAATCTGAAAAAGACTCAGACGTAAGCAAAAGAAATTGCAAGTTCGATACACGTAGCACGTTGAATCTTCGCAATGTTGACACATAAAGTACACACTACAATAGATATGAACAATCAAGAAAAGATCATTGAAAGACTGATAAAAGATAACGCGAAACTTCATGAAGATCTGAAAGTTCTAAGAATAGTTTGACTCAAGAAGATAACAGATAGCGAAAAGACTCATTCGTTGCTCATTGTAGAGATCGCGATCGAAGCGATGATGAATCAACTAATGAACGTGAGCATGCTGAACTTGTATCAAGAATGTGCATGCAAGCTATTTGAAAAGAACTGTCGCATCACACAGTGCTTCAGATGTCACGAATTTAATCACATGATTAAGATCTGCAGAAAGAATCAGCGCTGCGAAAAATGCGCAGACAAGCATCACATAAAGAAGTGTGTGATGTCTTTGAATAGAAGACGTTGCATCAACTGCAGCGAAAATCATGAACTCTGAAAATGCATCTGCTTCAAATGACGACAGCAGATGAAACAAACGTTCAAAATTTATAGAAACAGATCGTTCAGATACTTTGAAACGTCTAAATACAATTGCACACTCTTCTCGCTGTTTCTGAACTCTTTAGATTCAACGAACTCTTCAGATTCAATGAATTCTTTCGATTCAACAAACTTCTCAAGCTCAATAACAGTCATGCTGAAAACACGCAGTTGAATCGCTGATGAATCAGCTTGATAGATAGTAAAGATCAAGAAGAGACGAGTCGATCTTTTCTCTTGCGTGAATAGTGACTCAGATGAGACGACATCTGAGCAGATTCAGAAACATTCAATCAGAAAGTGAGAAAGATCATTGATGATCGAAAGCATACAAAGAGTCTTCTCATTGCAGAGTCAACAACAGTTATGAATAACTTTATGATAAAACAGTTTTTTCTACGAATTCTACAGTACAACATCAGAAAATCATTAAGAATTCAAGAATCATTTCTAATTGACAGAGAAGTTCGCGAATTCAACATAGTAGCTATACAGAAGTAAGATTGCAACAACAACAACTTGCAATCATTTAGCTCAGCACACAACTTCTTTCATCTAGTGAAAAACTCGTCATCTCAATCAAGAACATGCATATATGTTAACAAATGTTTAAGACTCGATCAATGAATAGTAAAAACAGTTGAGTCAGACATTTGCTCAATCAGAATATTAACTCGCAATACAGATGACGAAATGCAGACATTAAGACTTCTAAACGTTTACAATTCATGCTCATTGTCTACTACATTTACAGAGAAATCTTCAATCATTTCTCATTTAAACGAACTACTCAAGAATGACTGTGAACAACTGATCGTAGAAGATTTCAATCTACATCATTCTCATTGAGAAGAGCGAAGATGCTTCACTCATCATACGATGACTGATACTCTACTAAACATCATTACAAACGCAAGGCTGAAATTATTACTGAAATCAGACACTATTACTCGCGAAGCTCACAATCAATTTACGACGATTGATTCAGTCTTTAGCAGCGAGAAAATACAGTTCATGACACGCAAGTGCAAGGTACGAATCGATCTGCATCAGAGATTGAATCATCTTTCAATCATCATAGAGCTATGTTTACAAACAATCTCAGTGCAATTCTCGACTTAACGACTTTGAAAGAAAATGAATACAGAAGCATTGAGTGTTTATCTGCAAATACATCTATCTTTGAAACACTCTCTAGATGACAAGACTATGATGAATGTCAGAGTGTGTAAGATTATCAAAGTGCTACAGAAGATCATTGAGAAATCTACTTTCTTGACAAAGTCATCAAATTGAGCAAGAGACTTTTGAAATCAAAGCTGCTTCGAAGTAGTAATGAAATCAAGATGACTGCAAATCATATGAAAAACGCAAGACACATTAGAAGCGTGAAATGAATATTTGAAGCACAATGATCATAAAAACAAGATCATTCGACAAATGAAATGCGCACACTTCAGAACATAAATGCATGAACTGAGCAAAGCACTTAAATCAATATAACACTTTGCAAAATGAGCTAGAATCGAAAGTCAGCTATTTAAAAAGCTTTCTTAGTTTTCGTCACTGAAGCAAAGTGACATCGATCATATGACAACGACGTTCGAGGAAAAAACCGAGATATTGCGAAGAAAGTTCTTTCTCTCATCTTCTCAAGCGAATGTCAACAACATTGCAAAATCATTTATATTTCTGACAGTCTCATTCAATTCACGCATCACAGAAGATGAAGTGAAGCAGACAATCAGACGAGTAAAAGCAGACAAAGCGTCGAGCACTTCAGATATTTCAAACAGAGCGCTTCAAGTGAGTCTTGCAGAATTGATCTCAGTACTGACGAGTTTATTCAACGCATGCATAACACACAAGTATCATTTGAAGCAGTTCAAAAAGACTCAGACAATAGTACTACGCAAATTAAAGAAAAGCAACTATATTGATTCAAAGATGTATCGACTCATTGCTTTGCTCAATATCATGAGCAAAGCGCTGAAGTCGATCATGATCAAAAGACTGAGTGACATAGTCAAGACTCATTGCATGCTATCAAATGCTCAAATGAGAGCGAGACGCAAACGATTCATGATCTCGACGTTGAATCTACTAATAGATCAAGTTCACACAGTATGAGACTGTGAAATCAAATATGTTATCTTCATGCTAAGCTTAAATGTCGTCGAAGCGTTTAATCAAGTCTCACACGTCAGACTTCTGCATACGCTGAAAATGAAAAGAACGTCAAGCTACATAATTGAATGAACATGCAGCTTTCTAAAGAATCGAGAAACGTCGCTAATATTCAATGAATAAACGAGCGACATGCGCGAGATAAACGCAGACATATCGCAAAGATCTTTCATTTCATCGATTCTCTTTCTATTCTTCAACGCAAGTTTAATTGAAAAATGCGAAGCACTGAGAATTAAAATCGAAGTGCTTGACTTCGTAAACGATATTAACATTCTAGTCTATGACAGATTCACTGAAGAAATCTGCAGAACACTGAGCAAAGCACACGACGTCTGCGCGAAATGAGCTCGCATTCATGACGCAACGTTCGCATCAGAAAAGTACAAGCTCACGCATTTCACTAGAAAATCGAAAAGATTCGACATGATGACTAGCATACAAATAGAAAGCTCAGTTATTAAATCGAAATCAGACGTACGAGTTCTAAAGATGCAACTGAACATGAAACTGTGATGAAACGCGCATCTTCGACAAATAAAGATGAATTACGTCACAAGAATGCTGACACTTAGTTGTCTTGAAGTCTTCACATGAAGAGCTATCTTCACAAAAGCGAGACAAGTATACTCAACAGTAGTGAGATCAGAAATCGTATTCGAAGCATCAGTCTGACATCAGCGTGACAAGAAAGATGAACTGTTGAGCAAAGAATGCAGACTAGAAACACTTCAGAATCAGACTCTGTATCACGTAGCAGAAGCATTCAAAAAAGTAAACATTGAAACTCTAGAGACAGAAACATACATGAGTTTGCTACATGTTCATCTGAACATGTTACAGAACAAGATCACGCTACACAGTTGAGTCAACAATTGAATGCAAGAGATCAGACAAGCATGCAAACTAATACACATTTGTTTGACGAAAGTTAATCGCGTCATTTCTCGCTTACTCGTCATCAAGAAAATAGTACTTCTGAATGTTTTCATTCAAGAAGATGCAAAGATAAAGTCAAGATGCAGACGACACACTTTCTTCTTCACAATGATTTCAACAAGCGATAACATCGCAATAACGCAGTATCACAAAGATCAATGAAATCAATGATGAGAAAAGTACAGAGAACGCGTTGCAGATGTCAACGTAATCTCAGCACAAAGATCGTATCTGAGCAATAAGATGATAAAGATGCGTGATAATCTTCAGAAAGCAGAAAGCATTCTTGCAATGCACATCAGAATTGAACGCATAGATTTGAATGTTTATCTGCACTTTAGAAACATTTCAGACATGAATAGCTTGCGATGCAACTGCGAATGAAGTCATCAGATGACGAAGCATGTACTCATGCATTGCTCAAACTGATTGCATTTGCAATCAAGAATGCTACAAGATGCTGACTTCTTGAACTATTGAATAATCATCATCATCACGAAGAATCTCAGAGCAGTAGCGAAAATGATGATGAAAACGAAGTTCTTGAAGCAATTTAGAATGACTAGAATACTCGTTCTTTAACGTGCAATCAACGCAAACAAATTTGATACATAGTTTCAAAACTCACTGTTTCAACTGCGTGAAGCAGTCATGTAAACTGCGAGTGATTTTCTACCTCAGAGAGTTTTGTTCACTCGATACAGATAGCATAAAGTTTCTCATGAGTCGATTTAATCAATGTCACAAGAATGTATGAATTTATTATTATTATTATTGAGTCATGACTCATCATAGATAAGAAGACTCACAATTTAATGAATCAATATCAAGTTAATGATTTTTGTATCATTTTCATCTTCGTAAATTAATGACATAAGTTGCATCATTACTATGACAATTCTTTCAAGACAGAAGATGCTCATTTATATCTTCGTGAAATTCTGAAGCAAGAAATGAATAGTTTTGTCAACTACTACAATCTTTTTTATCAAAAGAAAGAATGTTTTTTGATAAAAGATTTCTCATTGATTGACTATCTGAAGCACAATGTTAATTATTTCACTCAAGTCATTACTTTTTTCTAACAAAATCTCAATGAAATTTGATTATTCATTTTTCATTAATGAGTTCAAGCATTCTTTAACATCAATGAAAAGTTTCAGCAGCTTAAGCATCATCAATCTCACTTCATCTTCATCATTGTTTCATTTATCAAAGTCAAGAATATCTTTGCATTGACTAGTAATTCTTTGAGTTCAAAAATCATCATTTTTGTGACTGTTGTTTCAACAGTATTTTCATCTCTTTCTCTCTTGTTTCTTGATGAGTCAATGAATTTAAGTTTTGTCATTGTCATCATTCAAGATAAGATTCTGATCATTTCTGAAATTAAGAAAATTTGCAACAAGTGAAAGCTGTGTTTCTACTGCAAATTGCAACATTCAAGCAAAATCATTAAAGAATGCTTAAATAAGAAGTTCTTCATTCTGTGTATCATGAATGTTTATGATAATGACATCATCAGTATAAATAAAGAAGTCTTACTGTTTGCAAAAAAAGTTTAGTTTCTGAACTAAATTGTGCTCAGAAATCTGTATACATATCATTGTTGAAATCATGTCTGAAAACTAATCAGAATGCATGCGTGACTAGAATGTTTGATCGATAAAGATAGTTATAACTAAGACTTTAAGAATACAGAAGAAAGAAGATACAAAAGACAAGAAGAACACACTTTATATAGTAGTTACTCAGATTGATGCTAGTCTCAAAGAAGACGTGTTGAAACACAAGAAAGATGTTGATTCAAAAAATGTTTATGACACAAAGAAATGTGTTTATCATAAAAATCTGTTGATTACTTGTAACACAAAGAAGTGTGTTTGTCTAGAAGATAATAGAAGCTGATTAGAAGATGCTAGAAAAGAGAAAAGATGCTGAGTCATATTTGAGTCAAATCTGAGTCAGATCTGAACCAGATTTCAACTAAATCATTGACTAGTTCTAATCATTACACAGAGTACTCGCTAGCGTGCACTGTGATTTAATTAAAGCTTCAGCCTTGTTCAGTCTTGATACGCTCGTAATATTACTCTTTTCTTTGAAAATTCATGTTCACATGAATAGAACAAATGAAACGCAAAATTTTTTCACTGTTTTTCAATTTAGTGTGACTTGTCTGAATAAAGTTTATGAAATTCAATTAAAACTTCTTTCAAGTTCTTGAATTCTTCTTTGTCAACATAGTATCATTCATTGTTTTAATTTAATCTCATTCATTTGACTTTGTATTGTATTCAATCTCAATAGCGTCTAGAGTTTAAAATGTCATCTATCTCTCAATGCTCATCATCTTCAATAGTGAGAGATCTAGATGATTTTGAATGCTGTTCTGATAAGAGATTATTGAAACAAGAACATAATAGCTTTGAACTGAACATTGAATGTAACTGCTTCATGCTTATTAATAAATGAAGATGATAGAAGATTTCAACTTTGACAGTGATTTAATAAGATTTTAGCTGTTTATCTTTCAAATTCTTACATGATCTAGTTGTCTTTATGTTTCTAGAGAATAATCAAATTCAGTCATTTACTTCATAAATGACGTTTCGTTTATGTTTATTGATTTGAGCTTTGATGATCTGCTTCATCTTTTTCAATTGCAAGCGATCAAAGACAAGAAGCTTTTTCATTTGAATGATAATATCATCTGCTTTTCTAGCTTCAAGACACTCACAGATAGTTTCATAGTTAGTTGTATCTGAATTGAAACTCATTCATGAGTGAAAATTCTTATTGAAGTAGAATGAAGTTATTGAGATGATCGAGAAGATATTGAAATTCTCGCTGAATTCTATCATTGATAGTCATTTTGTTCAGTCGTTCTGCATGTAATTGCAGTAAATTCTTAATTTGCGTTCAACATCTTGATTAACTCATTTTGATTGATCACTGATTTCAGAATGATAAACTGTTAATAAACTAGCTGTGATTCTTAGTTACTTACAAAGACTTTGTCACATTGTTGATATGAATTGAAAGTCTCTGTTCGAAACAATAGAACTAGATAAATCATGAAGTTGATAAACGTTTTATAGCATGATTCAAATCATTTCTTCGACTGAGATGCTTTCGTCTTCTCAATGACAGAAAACATAGTGACGTTTCTTGATGAGACGACATATGATTGTGCAAATGACGTTATAATCTTTCGATAGAAATAACTCAATGATGAAGTTCATAGCTATATCTTTTCAGCGTTTCTGTGAAATCAATAGAGAATGAAGAAGTTCATTGATGCTATTTCTAAATGTCTTGCTTTGTTGACAGACATGACAGTTTCAAATGTAACGTTTAATTGTTGCTTGATGATCTGATCAATAGTAGAAACGTTGAACTAGATTCGTAGTTCTTCGATTGTCAGAATGAAAGATGAAAGACTGATCATGAATTTTCTTTAGCAATTTCGTATGCATTTTCTCAGAAATTTACAGTAGATCTTTTCTGAACAAAACGTCGTCAACAATCTCACAGTGCTTCAATTCAATGCTATGTAGCTTGAGCTTGTTTTCACTTATAGCTTGTTTATACTCATTGCAAAGCTCATTTGTCTTATTGACATCTTTTACTCGCTGATAGAAATCAACTTCAGATTCAATAGCTAGAACATTTATTCTATCAAGTGTCAGAATGATCTGATAGCGATCTTTAATACGCTGAGTTAATTCAGAAATGTCGATCAGAGACATTCTGATTAAAGCATTGACTTTAGTGTTCATCTTGTCTAATCAAAAAATGATCTGAAAGTTAAACTCAAATAGAATGTCTAGATAATTGACTTGACGTTGAGTTAACTGTTTGTTTTTCATAAAGATTTTCAAAGTCTGATGATCAATAAACATCTGAATGAGCAGCTCTGTGCATTCTAGCGCGAATCTTCAATGTTCAAAACATTGAATAATGACTAGCAATTTCTTGTCATAGATGTGATAATTGCATTCAGCGAAGATCATGCTCTTGCTGTAAAATGCTACTGAGTGAAGAATACTCTCATCATCATACTGTGATAGTATTTCATCTTTGATGTAGTCAGATGCATTGATTTTCAGAATAGTCTGTCATTTTGAATTGAAATGTTGTAAAACTGAGATCGAGCTAACTTGTTTCTTTAAATCATCAAAAGTTTGAACACAAACTTCATTTTAAACAAAAGATGTATCTTTTCTAGTCAGCTGAGTAAATAATTTGACTAACTTCGAGAAGTTCTTAATGAAACAACGATAGAAGTTAATGAATCTCACGAAGCTCTGAACTTCTTTTAGATTAATCAACGTAGCTCAATTGACTATGACTTTCACTTTAATAGAATTCATACGAAGATCTTGTTCTGAAACTATGACTTCTAAGAAGATAGTTTCTTCTACGTTGAATTCGCACTTTTGAATATCTACTTGTAAATCAGCTTCTTGTAGATGATCTAATATCATCTTGACATATTGTCAATGTTCTTGTTGAGTTTTGCTGTAGATCAAAATGTTGTCTAAATAAACTTGACAAAAGTCGTTTAGAAAGTCTTAAAGAACATCATTCATATACTGCTGAAATGAGACAGAATCATTGATAAATTCAAAAGATAACATCTTTGATTTGTACACTTTTAAAGCGATGATAAAGATAGTGTAGTTCTCACTATCAGAATGCATTTGCAGTTTGTTGAAAGTCGAAATGATATTTAATTGAGTCAGATGCTTGCAATCAACTATTTTATTGATCATCTCATCTATGAGTGATAGAGAATAGTGATTTCTTTTGATAATAGCATTGAGTTTTCAATAGTCAACGCAAAATTGTAGATCTTCATTTGCTTTTAGAATAAACAGAATGAGTGAGAAATACGAAGCTTTGCTAAAGATTATAAATTCTTTGAAAAGATTTTCATTCAGATATTTCTTTACTTTCTGAAGCTTGTAAAAAGACATTTAATATGCTCGACAACGAGATGACGTTGCATCACTAGTAAGCTTTATCTTATGATCATACAAATGATGAGACGATAGCTTGTCTGCTTGAACTCAATCAAAGATGTTTAGAAAATTCTGATATTTCGATGATAGTTTGACTTTAATATCTTCTAGATTCTGAGTCATTTCATCAACTGAAAAGACGTTTATGACATCTAGTTTGCATTGAGTATTGTAGACAATTTTTCTATCAATGTCTTCAATGAACATAGCAAAAATCTCTGTCTGATTCTTCTTTTTTCGTTTTACTAGTGCTTGAAAAGAGATGATGTCTATATTTTGAATCGAGAATGACTCTTTCTGAATGAATGAAACTGAGTGCTTGAGCATCTTAGAGATCTTGCTGTGAGCTGCTGAAGAAGTTGAAGTTGATCATGATCAATTTAAGTGCTTTGTATTTGACTGAATCAAAAAAACCGAAATAGAAATATCTAATTGATCAGAGAATACGATAGTATCATGTTTCATGTTCAATAATATCTCATTTTTGTTCATTCAGAGTTTGCTCAATATAGCTTCATGATGCTCAATATCAGCTATCAGCATTGACATAGTCAATTTCTTATGACTTTCAATCGTGAGATTAAGTAGAATCTTATAAGTAATAGTCTTTCTAGCTAGTTTCTCATCATAGTCTTGTATTAACTTCTCTTTTGCTAGTAATATAAATTGTATTTCAAGTTTCTGACATACTTTATTGACTAGCTTGTCATGTATCAGCGTGTAGACGACGAAATCACTATTTATCAAAGAGCGAAGACTGAAAGAATTGCTCTGAGAGATAAGAGAAGCATTGATCAGAAATAACTTTTCAAAATAGTTTTCTTTCAATAAAACTTCGATTTGACTGCACAAAAATATGATCTTTATCTCTTCAATGATTCTGAAAGAGATAGTTAGTTTTTTGAATCAGAATTGAACTCAGAGTTTGATGTAAATCAATTAAACTCATCATTTTCTAATGCATTGATTCTTGATCAATCAGAACACTTTCTAAAAGTATGATCTGATTTGTAACAGATGAAACAGATTTCAGCTTGTAAATCAATGTCTTTGACGCTAGTTAAAATCACGTCGTGCGACTTTGAATGATTGACAAGTGTAGTGACTTCGATCTTTCTATAGAGATTCAATGAATCTCATTTCTCAGCAAAAATGACTTGCTTTCTGACTTTGATTAAGAATTTCTTTTCTTTGATATTATTCATAACTCGATGCTCATTGTTCAAATGAATCAGATAACTACGAATTTCATTGAGAGATTCAAACTGAATCAATTGACTACTTCAAGCTGCATGAAGATGATAAACTATCTTGTTTTGTAAATCAATGATCAATTACTTTTCATGATACTCTAGATAGAAGAACAGACGTTGAAACATTGAATAAAAATCACTAAATTTGCTCTTTTCTTAAATGAGATTAGCATATTTTCTTCGAAAGTTTGTCTCTTTGTCAAGATCATCATATAGTTGAGCAAGTTCATTTAACAAATCATTAATCATTTTATAAAGATTCAATGAATCATGTTGACGTTGAGTTAAAGTAGCTTTGACTGCATTTTCATTGATTGTGAAGTGAATATAGATCAGTATGACTCTATCAGTATCAAAATGATTGACATTGATCTTTAGCTTATCACGAATCTTTTCTTGTCAATCATCTCAGAAAGATTCTGTTTCATCAGTAAATAAAGATGAATTTGAAAGCTTTTGAGATCGCTTGAATGAATTGAACATGATGAAAGAAGTAGAAGTATTTTCTTTAGTCAATTGCAGTTAATGTTGTAGTTTCATCATCTGATCTTGAAGCTTTTTAAGATTTAGATTTGATTGTTCTTTTGCTCAATCAATTTCTTTGACATGAGTTTTTCATATCTGTTCACTGAGTATTTTATCAAATAGCTCACAAACTTCTACATTCAGATCTCGTTGAGTTTGAAGATTGTTTAAATCTTCTAGAAAAACTTCTGAATCTTGTTCAACTCAATGTTGTAACTGCTTTACATTTTTGATATCTCAGAGAGTAGAGACTTTCAAAGATTCATTGAATGTCTGAAAATAAGGCATGAATTGATGATGTTTTTGTACAAAGTCAGTTCTAAGAAATTTTGATAAACAAGAAGATAACTTAAGATAGATGATTGAATCGAGACTTTGATTACTCTTGAAGAAATCGAGTTGAATATTCACAGATGATTGAATCATGATGAAGATTTTGATGATCGAGCGAATGATGATGCTTAACAGTAAATAGTGAGATTGTTTGTTAAAGTGTTTAATCTTCAAAGAAGAGTGTTGCTGATTTGAGAGAATTTTTTGTGATTCTCAAGCAATCAATGAAGATTCTTTATCATTGATTCTATTAATCGATTTGAACTGATGCTACTGACTGAGCGATAGATTTTCTAGCAATCACATGATCATATGTTCTTGTTGATTCTATTAATTTCTTGATGTTGTTTTGTCTTTCAATGTCATTGATCATCAGATACACAAATTTCTTTATACTCATTTTGTTGTCAGTTGAGTGAATTTGAATGAGTATAGAGATCAGTATCATGTGATTAACGAATTCTTAAAGTAATGTTGAAATCATGTTTAGAAACTAATCAGAGTGCATGCATGACTAGAATGTTTAATCAATAGAGATAGCTATAACTAAGACTTTAAGAATACAGAAGAAAGAAGATATAAAAGGCAAGAAGAACATGCTCTATATAGTAGTTACTCAGATTGACGTTAGTCTCAAAGAAGACATGTTGAAACACAAGAAAAATGTTGATTCAAAAGATGTTTGTGATACAAAGAAATGTGTTTGTCATAGAAATCTGTTGACTACTCATAACACAAAGAAGTGTGTTTGTCTAAAAGACAATAGAAGCTGATTAGAAGATGCTAAAGAAAAGAAAAGATGCTGAGTCATATCTGAGTCAAATCTGAGTCAGATCTAGATCAGATCTCAACTAGATCATTGATTAACTTTAATCATTATGCAGAGTACTCGCTAGCGTGCACTGCAAATTGATTAAAGTTTCAGCCTTGTTCAGTCTTGATACGCTCGTAACAATCATCTTGTTTACTAGTCTCAATCTTTTCACTCTCACTTCAATTATATAGAAAGTTTTCTGCTAAATTTATTTTGAAACTCTTTGAATTTGATTTAACATTTAAAGATAGTCACATAATAATATTCTGTATTTTACGTCAAGCTCAATTTAAAGTTCTCACTTTTGCTTTAATTGATAGTGAAATCTTTGCTTATGTCTTTATGAATAAATTCTTCACGTAACAACATCATTTTTTCTTGCATTAATTAACTCACTTTTGCAGACTTCAAGAATTTGATGATCAAGTCGCTTTAATCAATGACATTATTTATGTTGTCAAAATCACAATGATTCTTGATGAATACATCAAAAGACTATTCTTTTATGTCATTGAATTAAGTCAATATCTTATTATCATGAGTTTATCATGACTTTATCATCACGTCATTGATGTCAATTTTGAACACAATATTCTTATTTTATCTTTCTTTTTCTATCTTAATCATTATTGTCAATTTCTCGTCAAAATCTATGATTTTAATCAATAAGAAGAAAATTTCTTACTTAAAGTTAACAAAGTAGCTTTTCTTCAATCTCACTCTCAATTCACTTGAAAGAAGTAACTCAGTTTTCAGTTCGCTTACAAGAAGTAACTCAGTTCATGAATCACTTACAAGAAGCAATTCAGTTCACAAATCACTCACAAGAAGTAATTCAGTTTACAGATTGCTCACAAGAAGCAATTCAATTCTCAATTCACTTGCAAGAAGTAACTCAGTTTCTCATTTGCTCACAAGAAGTAATATAATCTTTCGTTTGTTTATGAGAAGCAAACTAATACTCAGATCATTCATAAGAAACAAACTTCGTTCAGTTTTGTCTTTCATTTGAAACAAGAAGCTTTTAGTTGTATTCTTCAAGTCATTTAAAAGAAATACTCATTAAAAATCAAGTGTTGAAATTCTTTTTTCTTTAGAACTTCTGTTGTTTTTTGAGCAGATCAATTTAATCAATCTTTTATATAACTTGACATAGTTAAGTTAAAAGCTTGAAGCTTTGATCATGTTACTTATGTCAAAGACATTGAAGTGTTTAGCATCACTTTAAAGAAAATCAATATCTTCTTGAATCTTGAGTTAATCTCATCTTTTAATCTAAACTCTGATAAGTCAAGATTGCATCATGCAACTTTGACTATGTCAAAATCATGTTTAGATGATACAATCAATGAATGTCAGAGTTGATAGTGCTTGATCTTTAAAGATAACTATAACTGAATATTAAGAATACAGAAGAAGATTGATACAAAAGCTTCTATTTATGTAATGTTCAGAGACTGCGCTAGACTTGAAAGAAATGTGTTTGTGACATGAAAAGAAGATGATGTAGATGAATAAGATGTTGATGAAAGAAAAGAGTGTTAAGAAAGAAAAAAGATGTTGAGTCATATTTGAGTCAAATCTGAGTCAGATCTCGATCAGATCATTGACTAGCTTTAATCATTACGCAAAATACTCGCTAGCGTGCACTGCAAATTAATTAAAGCTTCAGTCTTGTTCAGTCTTATCAGTCTTGATATGCTTGTAACATTACTCTTTTCTTCGAAAATTCATGTTTGCATGAATGTAGTTCATTTGCTCACTTTTGTTGATAGTTATTTCGATATTTAGCGCGATTTGCTTGAATATAGCTTATGAAATTCATTCAAAACTTTCTCTGAGTCATTGAATTTTTCTTTATCGACATAGTATTATTCATCATCTTTATTTAGATCTTTTCATTTGACTTTGTACTGTATTCAATCTCGATAGCGTCTGAAGTTCAATATATCATCTATCTTTCAGTGTTCATTGTCTTTGATAGTGATTGATCTGAGTGATTCTGAATGTTGTTCTGATAGAAAGTTTTCTGAATACAATCATAGTAGCTTTGAGCTGAACATTGAATGCAGATGCTTCATGCTGACTGATAGATGAAGATGATAGAAGATACTCACTTTAGCAGTGATTTGATAAAGATCTAGCTGTTTATTTTTCAAATCTTTGCAGAGTCTTGTTGTCTTGACATTTCTGAAAAATAGACAAATTCAGTCATCTACTTCATATGTAACGTTTCGTCTATGTTTATTGATCTGAACTTCAATGATCAGCTTCGTCTTTTTCAATTGTTGATGATCAAAGCTCAGTAGCTCTTTCATTTAAATGACAATATCATTTGCTTTTCTAGCTTCAAGTCGTTCATGAGTTGTTTCATAGTCAGTCGTATCTGAATCGAAACTCATTCGAAGATGAAATTCTTTATTGAAGTAGAAGAGAATCATTGAAGTGATCAAGAAAATATTGAAATTGTCGCTGAATTTCATCATAAATATTCATTTGTCTCAGTTATTCTGCATGTAATTGCAGTAAATTCTAAGTTCGCGTTCGACGTCTTGATTGACTCATTTCAATTGATCATTAATCTCAGAATGATAGACTGTGAATAAACTAGCTGTGATTCTCAGTCGCTTGCAAAGACTTTTTCACATAGTTGATATAAATTAAGAGTCTCTGTTTGAAACAATAGAATTGAGTAGATCATGCAGTCAATAGACGTTTCATAGCATGATTCAAACTATTTCTTCAACTGAGATGTCATCGTCTTCTTAATGACAGAGAACATAGTGATGTTCTTTGATGAAACGACATATGATTGTGCAAATGACGTTGTAGTCTTCTGACAGAGATAGTTCAGTGATAAAGTTCATAGCTATATCTTTTCAGCGTTTCTGTGAAATCAAAAGAGAATAATGAAGTTCATTGATGCTATTTCTAAAGACTTTGCTTCGCTGACAAGCATGACAGTTTTGAATTTATCATTGAATAGTAGCTTGATGATCTGATCAATAGTAGAAACGCTGAACTAAATCGATGATTTGTCTATTGTCGAGATGAGAGATTGAAGGTTGATCATGCACTTCTTGTAGTAATTTCGTATGCATGTTCTCAGAGACTCACAGTAGACTTTTTCTAAATAGAACGTCGTCAATGATTTTGCAGTTCTTCAGTTTAGTGATATGAAATTTGAGCTTGTTGTCGTTCATAGCTTGTCTATATTCGCTGCAGAGCTCATCTGTTCAATTGATCATATGTACTCATTGATAGAGATTTGCTTTCGGTTCAACAGGTAGAACATCGACTTTATCAGAGGTCAGAATAGTCTGAAAACGATCTTCAAGACGCTGAGCTGATTCAGAGACGTTCGCTAAAGACATTCTGATTAAAGCATTGACTTTAGTGTTTGTTTTGCCTGATCTAAAGATGATCTGAAAGTTGAACTTCGATAGAATGTTCAGATAGTTGACTTGTTGTCGACTCAACTGTTTGTTTTTCACGAAGATCTTCAAAGTCTGATGATTGATGAACATCTGAATGAGTAGTTCAATGCATTTCAGCTCGAGTCGTCAGTGTTCGAAGCATCGAATAATGACTAGCAGTTTCTTGTCATAAATGTGATAATTAATTTCAGCGAGAATCATGCTCTTGCTGTAGAAGATCATTGAATGAAGAACTTTCTCATCATTGTATTGAGATAGTATTTCATCTTTTACATAGTTTGAAGCATCAATCTTCAGAATAGCTTGTCGTTTGAGATCAAAGTGACGAAGTACTGAGACTGAGCTGACTTGTTTCTTTAGATTGTCAAAAGCTTGAACACAGATCTCATTTTAAACAAAAGATGTATTCTTTCTAGTTAGCTGAGTGAATGATTTGACTAGCTTCAAGAAGTTCTTAATGAAACGACGATAGAAGTTAACAAATCTCACGAAGCTCTGAATTTCTTTTAGATTGATCGAAGTGATTCAGCTGACTATGACTGTCATCTTGCTGAAGTTCATACGAAGATCTAGTTTTGATACAATGACTTCTAGAAAGACAATCTCTTCTACATTGAATTCACACTTTCAAATATTCATCTGCAGTTCAGCTTTGCGTAGTTGATTCAATACTAGTTTGACGTGATCTTTATGTTTCTTTCTCATTTTGCTATAGATAAGAATGTCATCTAGATAGACTTGACAAAAATCGTTTAGAAAGTCTCATAGAATGTCATTCATATATTGCTGAAAGAAAATCAATTTGTTAATCAGTTTGAATGATAGCATCTTATATTTATATGCTTCTAAAGCAGTGATAAAAGTGATGTAATTCTCATTATCAAGATGCATTCAAAGTTTGTTGAATGTTGATATGATGTTTAATCTAGTCAGATGCTTGCAACTCACTATTTTATCAATGATCTCGTCTATCAACGATAGAGAATATTGATTTCTTTTGAAAATGACATTTAGCTTTCAATAGTTCACACAGAATCAAAGATCTTCATTTGCTTTAAGAGTGAATAGAACAGAAAAGAAATAGAAAGTCTGACTAAGAATGATGAATTTCTTTGACAGATTCTCGTTCAGATACTTCTTTACTTTCAGAAGTTTAACAGAAGACATTTAATAGACTTGACAGTGAGAAGACATTGAATCACTGATGAGCTCGATTTTATGATCATAGAAGCGATGAGAAGGTAGTTTATTCAATTGAGTTCAATTAAAAACATCTAGAAACTCATGATATTTTGATGACAGCTTCGCTTTAATATTTTTCAAATTCTGAGTCGTTTCATTGATTGAAGAAACGTTTAAAGCGTTCAAATTGCACTGAGTATTGTACGCGATTTTTCTATTGATGTTCGTCATGAATAGAGCAAAGACTTTGATCTTGTTCTTCTTTGAATGATTCAACAGTGTTTTGAACGAAGCGATGTTTATGCTTTGAATCGAGAATGACTTTTTCTGAGCAGTGAATGAAACGAGTCATTTGAGCATCATAGAAGTCTTAGTCTGAGTGATTGAAGAAAGCGAAGTTGATCGCGATCAACTTGAGTGCTTTGAATTGAGCGAAACCGGAAAAATCGAAATAGAAGTATTCAATTGATTCAAAAAAACAATGACGTCGTTTTGCATATTCAGTAATATTTCGTTTTTATTCATTCAGAGCTTACTCAATATGACTTTATGATGATTGATATCAGCTATCAACATTGATACAGTCAATTTCTTATGACTTTCAATGATGAGATTGAATAGAATTTTATGAGTAATTGTTTTCTTAGATATCTTTTCATCATAATCTCTTATTAGCTTCTCTTTTGTCAGTGATATAGATTGAATTTTCAGTTTCTCACATACTTTATCAACTAGGTTGAAATGTATGATCATGTAAACGACTGAATCACTGTCTATTAAAAAACAAAGGCTGAAAGATTGATTCTGAAAGATGAAATGAATGTCAATTAGAAATAACTTTTCAAAGTAATTCTCTTTCAATAGAATTTCATTTAGTTTACACAAAGATATAATCTCTATTTCTTTGATGACTTTTGAAAAGATGACTAGTTTTTTGAATCGAAATTCAAATTGAAATTGAAATCGAAGCAATCATATTCTTTGTTCACTGCATTGATTCTAGTAGATCGATTCAAGCACTCTCTAAAGCTATGATCTGATTTATGACATATAAAACAGCTTTTGACTAGAATGTCTGCTTCTTTGACGCTAGTTAAAATCGCGTCGCGTGACTTTAGATGATCAGACTTCAAATGATTGAATGACTGCTGAGTGACAACAGTTGCTCTATGAAAGATAATCTTTGAAACGTTGTTGACACGTTTGATTTTATTCTTAATTTCTCGAATGACTTGTTGATCATTATTCAAATGAATCAGGTAGAAACGAATTTCTTTTAGAGAATCAGATTGAACTAGTTGATTTATTCAAATGAATCGAAGACGAGAATGTATTTTATCTTTCAGATCAACGATCAGTTGCTTTTCATGATAGTTTAGATAGAAGTATAGTTGTTGAAACTGAGTATAAAACTCGTTGAATTTCTTCGATTCTTGAATCAAGTTGTAGTATTTTCTACGAAAGTTGACTTTCTTATTTGAATCATCAAACAACTGAGCTAACTCTTTCAAAAAATCTTCGACGATTTTATAAAGATTAACACAATCATGTTCGCGTCTAGCTTAAGTGATCTCTGCTACGTCATCAAATAATCTAGAATGTATATAGCTCAATTTGACTCGTTCATTAGAAAAGAGATCGACGTTGATCTTTAGTTTATTCTGAATTTTTTCGTATCAGTTCTTTCAAGTAGAATTCTTTTCATCAGTAAACAGCGAAGAATCAGGTATTTTTTGAGATCTAGAACGCTCAGAGTGAATGAAATCAGAAGAAGTGTTTTCTTTAGTTTGAAGTCTTGTCTTCAACTCTTTGATTTCGTCTTCTTGTTGTTTATTTAACTCGTAGAGTTGATCTGTTTCTTTATCAAGAACTAGGCTTCGAGCTTTTCAGATTTCGTAGAACACGAAAAGTATTATTGTTTCAGCGAATGATTCGTCATCTTCATGAATGAATGACGCAGCACTTGATGATTTCGTTCGTGATTTCGATGAATTAGCATCAGAGATTTGAGAGAAACGATTTCGAAATTCTTCAGAATGCTCTTCAGTAAACGAACGACTAGACATGATAAGATTTGTTTGAAAGAGAGTTGAATGAATGACGATGCTTGACGATTGAAAAAGAAAGACGTATGAGATGATGTTTAATCTTCAACAAAGAAGATGAGATTTGTTTGTTGATTGATTTGATTGATTCTCTAGCAAACAACGAAGATTCTTTATCGTTGAATCTATTAATCGATTTGATTCTTAAGCAATTCACGAAGATTCTTTATCGTGATTCTCATAATCGAGTGAACTTTGCGTACTTAATAAGTGATAAGTAGTTTAGCAATTCAAACAGTCTTGTCATTGATTTTATTCAACTCTCTAGTGTTATTCTGTCTTTTGATTGTCGTTGATCATCAGGTAAATGAATTTCTTTAGACTCGTTCTGTCTGTACAAGTATGTTGAATGAATAATGAGATCAGTATCGTGTAATTAACGAATTCTTAATATAATGTCAGAATCGTGCTTAGATGATACAATCAATGAAGATCAGAATTGATAGTGCTTGATCTTTAAAGATAGCTATAACTGAATATTAAGAATACAGAAGAAGATTGATACAAGAGCTTCTATTTATGTAATGTTCAGAGACTGCGCTAGGCTTGAAAGAGATGTGTTTGTGACATGAAAAGAAGATGATGTAGATGAACAAGATGTTGGTGAAAGAAAAGAATGTTGAGAAAGAAAAAGAATGTTGAGTCATATCTGAGTCAAACCTAAGTCAGATCTAGATCAGATCTCGACTAAATCGTTGACTAGTTCTAATCAATCTTGATACGCTCGTAACAGAAACTCTCTGACATCAATGACATTCAAACGAAAGAATGATATCAGATGAATGACTTGATTCTGAATGAAAAGCTCAAGACAATGATGAATGAAAAGATGATGAATGATTCAAATGTTATCAAAGAAGCATTGACAGTGAAGATTCTTTGACAGTTTCAGAATTTCTGAAAAGATGTAGCATATTGTCTCATTGTGTAAGTTTTTGACAGTTCTTTTTATAATCTTATTTACAACATGATTATTATTTCTTTTACTATTTGAATTTTGCTCTTGATGTTGCTCTTGATTTTGCTCTTGATGTTGTAATTAATTTTGCAATTAATTTCGCGACTTGTATTTCAATATTTATACTAACATTGTAACATATAGAAAAGCAGAGAGCAATCAGTATCATCAAGTCTTCTTCAGAAATTATTATATTTCTTGAGATTGCAAATTGATATCAAAGTGCTTTCGAGAATCATTCATTACATCTGAGAAAACTCTATGACGTGTAGTATGATTGAAAAGAAAGATGATTAAAAACAAGTCATGCAAGTGAATTGTGCTATCAGATCAGACTGAGAATTGATTGACAAATTTTAACTACAACAAGTATGAATGAACATCAAATATTTCACACAAATTGACACATGAAATCTGAAAAGTAATATTTAAAATTAAGAAGTCAAGTAATCTTTTTGATTCTTTTAATATTCATATCTTAGAAATCGAGTGTTTTTAAATCAATGATCTAGCTAGTTTTGCAGTCACAAGCTGATAAATAGAATCATTTATTGCATGCAGCATCACATTCTACTTTCATGTAATAATTAAATAACAGAAGTGAACAAAAGAATTAAACATTCTTTTCGCATAATTTTATGCAACAATTATTTTGTACTTCAGTTCATTTCTGTATAATTATTTTCTTGTATTTGTAATAAGCTTCTTAATCAATCATGAAGTTTGAAATCTATTAAAATGTGCTAGTTTTTAACAGTTAATTTAAAAGATAAGAATCAATCAGTCACAAGTCAACAGTGATGCATGATTTGCATTGATTTTCAAACTTTAAGCTTAATGATGCTTGAAAGATCAAACTTGTTTTTGATTTTTTTTGCAACTTTCTTTACAATTCTTTTTACAACTTTTTTTGCAGTCTCTTTCTCATTTAACTTGTTTATCATGTCATTCTCTTGAATGAGAACATCGAAATTGCAAGTAAGTAGAAACAGTTTATTCAGTTCTATAAATATATCTTCAGAGAATCTTAACGACAGCGAGCATGATAATGCTCGATTTTCTTCTTCTAACGTTGCTTCTATCATGCTCTTTGAACTGCAGTTGTTACATAATGAATGATATGTGCTATATAATTATGAGCAAGAATATCAACATATATTTCAGAATTAATGAAAGCAAACTCAATATGCAATGCAAGTAGAATGAAAAGTATCAAACTATCATCATTCAAAGTGAATCTTACAATCATGAACAGATGAAATATGAAATAACTTTTATCAAACAGTTTTAGTTAAAAGTGAAAGACTCAAACTTATTTATTGTTTATGTTTGCATATCTATGAGCATTTTCACAATAGAAGCATTGATAACAGCATCATGAAACATCATTTGAATAGCAAAGATTGTGATAAATGCACAAACTTAACAACTAAAATCACGAAAGTTCAAGACATTTGTAACTTTGTTAAAGTTAAAGCTTCAATAAGTTGCTTTTTAGTTGCACATTGCAAAAAAGATTGCAAAACAGATTGCAAAAGAAATTGCAAAAAATTAACAAATCATAACATTGCACTTTTCATCAAGAATATACTTCAGAAGTCTTTGCATTACAACTTCAAAAAACTTTCGTCACTTTGAATATTTCTCATGTTGCTATTAATAATCTTCAATTTCAACAAGCATTTGAAATGATACAATTGAACATTACTTCGTTACATAGAATCAAACTTACAATCTTTTTCAAGAATTAAACGACTATTGTTCAAGTCAACATACTCAAGAATTTATTAATGAATTCTAAAATCTTCATTAGTTTAGATGAATGAACTAGTTTTAATAGATTATCTTTTCTAATCATCATGAAATTTTACTACATTGAGTTCTGAGAATATTGTAAAGTTTTGTTGAGTTTTGAACAAATTGAAGACAAGCATACTGATAGCAATCTAAGCAGTATTACTGAATGAATATTGCAAGAACTTGATATTCAAGATTGAGTTATGACTATAATCATGAACAACGTCAGCAATAATAATGTTATGATGATGACATTAAATGAGACTTTGCAAACATTCTCAGCTACTTCACATTTATCATGTTTAGCACACGTAATTCAGTTAGCTGTTAAACAGTTATTAAAATCGCTGATGTTAAGTTTAGAGAATGAGAATGAGAAGAAATATTAAATACTCAAGATTAGTTTTCAAAGCATGTTTATACAAAAGAATTTATCTTGAACATTGTTCAAGATAATCAATAATTTTTATTTATCATGTTACTTTACTCTGCAATTATTTTTACAATCAATTTTGCAATCGCGATCAGAAATACAGAGTAAACTTTTATTCATGACATTATAATAATCTTTAATTAAATTTGAAAGTTTGCTGTTTATATGAACGCAAGTTCTCAGAGAATAGAGAATTTTCACAAGACTCAACATAATTTCGAACTTTGTCTTAAGATGATACAAGACATTAAAACTCACTGAAATTTCATCTGTTTTATGCTTTTGAGAGCACTTCGTCTTCAAGACTTCATCAAGAGTTATATTTCTATTCACGAAAATGAAAATATAACTTTTCAAAAGTTATCTTTTAATAGTGAAGAATGAAAACATGTTCGATATTTTGTAGAACTACTCAAATCATTCGCGATATTCATTGATTTACTTAAACATAATCACGAACTCAACATCAATTCAATTTACATCATTTATGATGTTTTGTTCTTTCATATCAAAGATCACATGATAACTCTGAAGAGAAAGCAGCATTCTGTTGAGATCATGTCTAGAATCTAATCACACTGCAGCGAGATAGTGCGTAGCTGAATAGAATGTTTGATCAATAAAGATAGCTATAACTAGAATATTAAGAATATAGAAGAAATCAAAGAGAGTTTCGAGCTGTATCTATAGTAGAGCAAAACAAAGAAGACGAAGCAAGTTTGCTCAAGTATTGAAAGCGCTAGAATAGAGTGTTGAGGCTAGAGATTCAACATGAGTCAAAATCTCTAGAGCTTGTTGACTAGAAAACTCTATTCAATCTCAACACACTTGTAACATTATCTTCTTCTCTTTAAAAGTCATGTTTCTATGACTTGTAATGTAGTTCATAGCATTGACGTAGAGTCTTGATGTCTGTCTTTCTATCAATCTTTCTATTAATTCAAATCAACTCGTCAAATGTCTATTGTAGCAGACTCACTATGTGAGATAGAATGATCATTGAAGCAGACTCACTAGTCGACTTACTCATTGAAGAGATTGACTATCGACTTGTCATTGAAGCAGACTCACTAGTTGCACGTGAACGTGAGATAGATCAATTCACTGATAGGTAGAACGATGAGAGTAGATATGTCATTGCATTGATGAAGAGTGTCATTGAAGCAGACTCACTAGTCAACTTGCTCATCAAAGAGATTGACTATCAACTTGTCATTGAAGCAGACTCACTAGTTGCATGTGAACGTGAGGTAGATCGATTTACTGATAGATAAAGCAATGAGAGTAGATATGTTATTGCATTGACGAAGAGTATCATTGAAGCAGACTCACTACGAGAGCATCATTTGTAGCAGACTCACTAAATTGATCTGACGACACAGATTGTTTTGACTCGTCTGATTCATGAGCTTTCAAGATGAAGAGAAAAAGAGATTGAACAGATTGTTTTCACTCGTCTGCTTCATGAGAATGAGTTAATTCTCAAGCAATTCACGAAGATTCTTTATCGTTGATTCTTTTAATCGAGTTGAACAGCTTATTTTCACTCGTCTGTTTCATGAGAATGAGTTGATTCTCTTGATCGAATGAACTTTGCGTACTTAGTGAGCAATAAGTTGTTTAGTGATTCAAACAGTCTCGTTGTTGATTCTATCAAACTCTCTAATGTTGTTTAGTCTTTCGATTGCGTCGATCATCAGATAAACAAATTTCTTTAGACTCGTTCTGTCTGTACAAGTATCTTGAATGAGTATTGATATCAATATCATGTGATTAACGAATTCTTAATATAATGTTGAAATCGTGCCTAGAATCTAATCACACTGCAGCGAGATAGTGCGTAGCTGAATAGAATGTTTGATCAATAAAGATAGCTATAACTAGAATATTAAAAATACAGAAGAAATCAAAGAGAGTTTCAAGCTGTATCTATAGTAGAACAAAACAAAGAGAACGAAGCAGATTTGCTCAAGTATTGAAAGTGCTAGAATAGAGTGTTGAGACTAGAGATTCAACATGAGTCAAAATCTCTAGAACTTGTTGACTAGAAAACTCTATTCAATCTCGACACACTTGTAACACGTTCTTGAAAGCATTCACTTTTGAAAGTTTTAATGCAAGCTTGAATCAAATTATTCGAATATTATGTGAATGTCAATCATGATTGAAAGCTAATTGTTACAATTCTAGCTACGCATCTTCATTGATAGCTATGTTGATGACTATTCTGAGAGCTATCGTTGATCGCTCGTCGCTAAAGCATAGACTTGTTTCAAAGTCAACTTTATTCAGAGTTAGCTTATGTTTTTCTGAATCATATAGATAGTTGACTCTTTTCTTCTAGATACTTTTCTTTCTTAGCATTTATATACTCGTTACATTATACTCATATAACTCGCTCTATGCTGACTTCTAACATTATATAAATGCTTCTTCATTACAAACAAAGTGAAATAATCTGCATTGATTTCTTTGAGTGCTTCTGCTAGTAGTTCTTTAACTTTCTATCAACTTTGATCTAGTGACTTGCATTCATGCAGCAGCATTCATCTTTCTTCACTCGTGCGCTGATCAGTGAGTATAAACAAATGATTGAAATCATTTGACTAGGTCAAAGATCAGCGAATTAATCGTTCATTCAAATTCGCAAGAAATTCTTTGAATTTGTTGAACAATCAAACGAGATCAGTCATAAAACTGCATGAAGTCTCTATCTTGAAAAGCAAACTCTCAGTGAGTCTGCTTCAATGACATCATCAATGCAATGATCTTTTCATTGCTCTATTTATCAGTGAATTGATTCGTCTATCAGTTCACATGCAACTAGTGAGTCTGCTTCAAAGACATCATCAATGCAATGATCTTCTCATTGCTTTATCTATCAGTGAATTGATTCGTCTATCAGTTCATATGCAACTAGTGAGTCTGCTTCAATAACATCTATTTTTAATGCAATGATTTATCTTCTCATCATTCTACTCATTAGTGAATCTGATCATACATTCATATGCAACTAGTGAGTCTGCTACAATGACATTTTTCGTCAATGCAATGATTTATCTACTCACATCACTCTATCTATCAGTGAATTGATCTGTTGACTCGTTCGCATGCAACTAGTGAGTCTGCTTCAATGACACTTCTATCTTGCATAGTGAGTTTGCTACAATAAACATTTCGATTCTACATAAGACTAAGAAAATACATTCATGTGAACATGAATCATTGAAGAGAGAAAGTAATGTTACGATTCTAGCTACGCATCTTCATTGATAGCTATGTTGATGATTATTCTGAGAGCTATCGTCAATCGCTCGTCGCTAAAGCATAGACTTGTTTCAAAGTCAACTTTATTCAGAGTTAGCTTATGTTCTTCTGAGTTATATAAATAGTCAACTCTTCTCTTCTAGATACTTTTCTTTCTTAGCATTTATATACTTGTTACATTACACTCATATGACTCGCTCTATGCTGATCTCTAACACTAATGTACAATCTTGAAAATATTATAGATTTTCATCAGAAACTAAATCTATACAATTGATCTACATAACAAGACAGCAACTATAAACAAAAATACAAACGAAAGTTTATAAATTATTATGCTAAACATTATGCTTTCAACTCAACTACATTGCAAGATCAACTTTAAGAAAGAATTTTATAACAATCATCTTTCATTGCAGATATAGTCGCTAGACGAAATTTCAGACATTGTCGTGAGACAAAGTCTCATTTCTCAATGACTCATGAAACAGCACTGATTCAACTGCATCTTCAAAATTCATGAAAATATAAACTATTATTCATAGAGATTTCTCAAGCAAAGCTATTGAGTTACATCTTCAGAGTTCATGAGAACATTGACTATCATTCATAGAGATTTCTTGAGCAAAGCTATTGAGTTGCATCTTCAGAGTTTATGAGAACATTGATTACTATTGATAGAGATTTTTCAAGCATGACTCAGTTGCATCTTCAGAGTTCATGAGAATATTGACTATCATTTATAAAGATTTCTCAAGCGAAGTTTTCTTCTTCATCTTTTTACTCATCTTTTCATCTTATTTCTAGATGAAGACATCAACATAGAGACATATCTATTTATTTATCTATTTATTTATTCATCTAGTCATCTGTATCTAGTTTATCTTCTAGATCTATTTATTTATTAGATCAATCATCACATGTATTCATGCTCACTCTATTGATTCTGAAACTCTTTATATCACATCTGTATTCTGTTTCTTGACATTGAAGCTCAACGTGAAAATATCATTTTCATGATATTGAGTAAAGCAATGACAAAACAACAGAAAGCAATACGTTCATCTCTGCAACAATGAACGCATTGATGAGCAGCTTGAACATAAACGCATTGATGAACAGCTTGAATCAGCTGAATTTGAACGCATCAATCAGCTTAAGTCAGCTGATACTCTTTTTTTCAAAGACTAGAAAACAGCTGCTGTAGATGTTTGATTTGAAAGATCAACATATTGCTCAGACATTAAGATTTATACTCGATGACTGAAAGAAAAAATCAAAGAAGCAAAGAACTCAACTATTGTTAGAATCATGTCTAGAGCAAGTCATAGAAATACAGGTAAACGAAGAGTAAATCAGGTAAATGAGAATAAACAAGAATTTAAAGCTAAAGAGTGAGATCTATCGAGATGCGAAGACTATATGTACAGAAGAAAGAAAAGCGCTAAGCTCAATAAAGTCTTAGACTCGCTCAAGAACGTGCGTTTCAGTAGAAGACTGAGCACGCTCGTAACATTATTTCTCTCTTTTTCAGTCAAGCAATGATCTCATTGCTTCAATCAGCTTCTTTCTTTCTTATTCATTTCATTATCGTTCTATTTAAGCGTTTCAAGCTCATTTCATCAAGCATTTCAAGCTCATTTCATTGAGCGTTTCAAGCTCATTTCATTAGACGTTTCAAGTCTATTTCTTCTTGATATAAAGTGTTTCAAGCTCTCTTCTTGACATAAAGCATTTCAAGCTCATTTCATCAGACGTTTCAAGTCTATTTCTTCTTGTTAAATGTCATTGAAGCAGACTCACTTCAAGTGTTGTTCAAGCAGACTCACTATTGAGTGATGAGTTCAGTCAATGAGATCAATTGTTGTCTTCTGATTCATGTCTGCTACACGCATGTAGCAGAGCTTGTTTCATTCGTGTCATTAAAGCAAACTCACTATCAAGTGACGAGCTTGACAATGAGATCAATATCGAATGCGTCTTTGAAGCAGACTCACTATCACTTCGTGTCTACTACATGCATGTAGCAAAGCTTGTTTCGTTCATGTCTACTACATGCATGTAGTAAAGCTTGTTCTGTTCAATGACGAGCTCAATTAAGAGATCAACTGTTGTCTTCTGATTTGTGTCTGCTACACGCATGTAGCAAAGCTTGTTTCGTTCATGTTTATTGCATTTGATAGAACTTGTTCTGTTCATGTCTACTACACGCATGTAGCAGAGCTTGTCTTCTGATGACAAGTTTAATCAAAAGATCAATTATCGACTTGTCATTGTAGCAGACTCACTTCAAGTGACGAGCTCAATGACAAGATCAATTGTTATCTGCTTTTGTAGCAGACTCACTATTCTTGTCATTCAAGCAGACTCTTTCTATTCAGCTTCAAATATTCAACTATGAACAAGTTTCAACTCATATCTTCGTGATTTCAGACATGTAGTATATGTTCAATTCTCTCAAGATATATAATACATGTTTCATTCTGTCTGCAGTACATATCATCTTGCTGTTGTTGTCAATGTTGTGAATAGAGATAAATCATAGAAGATGCAAATAAAGAAAGATTCGTGACTGAATTTGATTTTGAATGTCGTTCAAGCAGACTCACTATCGAGTGACGAGCTCAATGACAAGATCAATCATTCTCTTGTTATTGTAGCAGACTCACTTCTGATTCAGACTTATCACATTCGATAGTGCTTGTTTCATTCATGTCATTGAAGAAGACTCACTATCTGATTAATTAAGTCTGATTAATTCAGAGTCAATTTGAGTCTGCAATGCTTGCACTTGCAGAGCTTGTTCTGATCGCGTTTATTGCATTCAATAGCACTCTCTATTCTGTTTACTACACGCATGTAGCGAGACTTGTTCTGATCGCTTCTATCACATTCAATAGAACTCTCTGTTTCTATCTATCGCGTTCAATAAAACTTGTTTCGATTTCTGTCTACTGCGTTCAATAGAACTTATTCTCTTCGATGATGAGTTCAGTCAAGAGCTCTGTTTGAGATTGTCTTGTTTGCAACACGTTGCAAAGCTTGTTCAGTTCGATGATGAGTTCAGTCAAGAGCTCAGTCAAGAAGTTGATTGAACTCTGCAACGCGTCACAGAACTTTGCTTTCAATCATAGCTAGAAAGCGAATCACTATCGTGTGATATGTATGAAGCTTTGAATAATGTTAGAATCATGTCTAGAGCAAGTCATAAAGATACAGATAAACGAAAAGTAAATCAAATAAACGAGAGTAAATGAAAATTCAAAGCTAAAGAGCGAGATCTATCGAGATGCGAAGATTATATTGTAACGATTGTTTCTTTAACAACACAAAATATATACAAAGATCAAACAGTAATCACTATTACTAAACTTGAGGTCTGAAGATAGCTGAGACAATAATATGTATTAACTACTTACATGAGTTGAGCACGAAGCTTCTATCTAAGAAAACGATCATCGTTATATAGACATAAAAGATTCGTGCAATCGTCTGAGTCATTGAGTGATCTCGTTGACTCAGACTCTGAATCATGAAAATCATTTCATGATCTCAATGATTTCATATAATGAATCATTAGCACGTGATCATGATCTTACTAGCTCAGAGTTCATTATGCTGTGAACTACGTCTTATTCTGTCGTAGTTTCTATTTCAACTCGAATCGTGTTTTAACACTAGATTCTCTTCAAGATTTCTGTTCTCAAAAATTATTGTTTCTATGTATTTGAATCAAGTATTCAAACCGTTGAGTTCTGTCACAAAGTGTCGACGTCTTTCAAAGAAACTTCGTCATAATGATAGTTCAGTTATGCGTCTCTGCAATCACTGTTTCAATCATTTCATGAAGTGTCATGTTGACACTGACTTTGATCATTGTGTCGAGTGTGTGCATCTAGATCGCAAATGCAATCTGATTGTCTCAGAGACTGAATGAGAGTGAGTTTGTAAGAAATGAACTCATCTTCGTGCTGAGCTGAGTGAGACTCTGACTAAAGCAGCTCATCTGCAAAAGCAACAAGAATTAATTGAGTCTTACTGAAAGAATATGATGCGACGAAAGTTCAAGAATATTGAAGAACTCAAGAAGAATGAACATCATCAAATGATCAAGTTATTTATTAATGATCTTCTTCTTAACGTCGATTTCAAACAGCTCAAAATTTCTTCTGATTTTGACTGATTGTCGAGTTTCTTTGCTGAAATTGTTGAAGAAGCTTTTGACAGTTCTTGAGATTTTTCTCTGATTCTCAAGTGTTCTCAATATTTTTTCACTTAATCAATCAATGAAATTGATCTTTGATGTCTTGCTGATCTAGTATATCTTTTACTTCGTATTTGATGTTCTGACTCTCTGAATCAATCTCTGAAGATTCTGTTTGAATTGATGTATTTACGTTTGCAGATTTCAACAGACAAATATGAAATATCAAATGTATTCTCATAGATGCTGACAGATTTAACTTGTAGTTAATCGATTTTTTGATCTCTAGAATTCTATAAGATTCTAGCTTCATGTGATTCAATTTGTTACTTAATTTTTTCGTTTTGATGTTTCGTCTTAGAAGATATGATTTGTTTCTCTCTTTAAGAGTAAATTCTCTATCTCTTTTTTTATTAGCATACAGAATCATGCGCTTGCTGAGAAACTGTATATTCTTCTATAATTCTTTTTGTAGCAGCTGTAATTGTTCTGTCTGTAGCGTAGCTTTTTGAGCTAATTGTGCAAATTCACGCGATTTCTTAAGAGTTTTTGACTCGAACTCATAGTTTGCAAAGAATGATGACATGCTGATTACTTCTGTTGCTGCACTATTGAAAGTCAACTGTGCTACTGACAGTAGCTGTATTCAATTATTCTGTCTATAGTTAATATAACATCTGAGATACTGTTTCAGTGTCTGATTCATTCTTTTCATTTGTTCATTTATTTGTGAATGATAAGCTGTTGACAGCTTATGATGAATTTCTAGCTGATTTATCAAGAATTTTCAGAATTTCGATGTGAAGAGCTTGTCTCTATTCGAAATTATCTCGTCTAATAATTCATGATTTGTTACAATTGTTCTCAGAAACGTGTAAGTCAAATTCTCTGCGAATGTTGCTTTCTTATATGACAAGAAGTATTTATACTTGATTAGTCTGTCTGTTATAATCAATATAGAGTCATACATTATTTCAATAACTCTTTTCTTTGACTTAAATAGCTTGACTATAAAGTTTAAAGCTATGCTTTTTCACGCATGATCTGATGTGCTGAGATTTTTCAAAAGTTCATAAAGTTTATGTTGATTGTGTTTTGTACAAATACATACATCACACTTTCTGATAATCTCTTCTACCTGTTTTCTCATCTTTGAAAAATAGTAGATTCTAAATATTCTTTCAATGATTTTATTCAACTCTTGATGTTCATGTATCATTGATTTGTGATGAGTCAGCGATGAAACTCATCTGTACGCAATGCTGACTACGAATCTACTGTCTAGCTACAGTAGAGTCTAGAGATTATCAAAAGTTTGAATGACATCGAGACGCTGCGTGATGATGAAGCGCTGTGCGTTGATCGCGTGCAGAGTTTTCGCGATCGCGCAGACTTCGATAATCTCAATGCGCATGTTACAAGCAATCTGCACGCAGATGAGAAAGTCAAATAGAACGCAGAACTACGAGAAAAATCGCTTATGAAAATCATTCGATTCAGTATCTTGTCGTCGCGACGATGAGAACTGAAACATTGACTTTCTCAATTTGATCATTAATTTCAGAATGATACATCATTAATAACTTAATGTTTATCTTCAGCATTTTACACATATGCTTTTAAACATTGAAGATGAATTGTGTATCTTGATCAGACATGAAGAACTTAAGTAAATCATGATGTTTTCAAACATGAGCATAAAAGCAGTTGATAACTTCTTCAACTTTCATAAAAGTGATGAGAATTAAATCTTTTATTTTGATAAGATGATCAACAAAGATTAGAACATATTTATATGTGATATTCATGAAAATATTGAGCGATAAAAAATCTACATAATTCATGAAAACATCACATTAATGATATTCAAGAACTGAAAGAAAACATAATCATTCTTGAATTTATTGTTTAAAAAGCTTAAAACATGTGCATATGTGACAGTTTCATACGAAGTGTTGAACATACTTATAAATGTTTGATCATCAATAAACTCAACTGATCAGTTCATAGCTTTTTGCTCTTTCTGAGTGATCATTTATGATATTATCATGAGTGAGCTGAATGATACAAAGACGTAGTTTATTTGAGTTGAGCATATACTTTCTTTCTTGAAAGTACAGATGATTCTCATATTTTTCACACTTAATTAAAGAAATCTTGTTGTGATGTCATGCTTCATTGTGAAGTGTTTCAATTATCTGAGCTGCAAATTTGTCATTGATTTCAACTTACTTTCATAATGTCTGAGTGAGAATATCAGCAAAATCTTCATCAAGATTCAGAATGTCTTGATTTAGCTGAAACTTGATGTTTTCAACATTGAATTCTTCAATTTCTAGATTCATAAAAGTTAAAATTTGCAAAAGTGTTGAAATAACTGAAAACAAATGTAACTGAACTGAATTTAGAATCATAATTTGTGATTGAAGCTTCATGACTTTAATGTTAAAAACATTGAAAGTAAGATTTTTAATAATATTGAGATTTAAAACATAAGTTTTCAGAATTGTTTAATGTTGATATTAATATCAAGAATTGAAGATATTCTTCTTTTTAAAGAAATTTTCTGAGCAACATGTCAAAGCATTCAACTTATCATCAATCTTGTCAAAATAATAAGCGATGCAATAGTTGAATTTAGACAGAAACTTGTTTCAATGAGCTTGATGATAACTCAACTGCTTAATTGACATGAAATACTTAAGATTTTTGTGATTCATAATCATCTCAACAAAATAAATAAAGTTTTCAAGCTTTGATTATCATTTCTTGAAAGTGCAAACAATGATCATGAATTCTTTATCGTAAATCTTGTAATTACACTTGACTGAGTTATGCTTCTTTGAAAAGTAAGTGACTGAATGAAAAATTTCATTCTCATTGTACTGAAAAAGAATGTTTTTGAACACATAGTTTAAAGCATTGATTTCTATTACAATCTTGTGATTTGAATTATAGTGATAAAGAATAATCTTGAAAGTGAAGATTTTCTTAAGAATGTTGAATGCAATCTGACATTTCTGAGATTAGACAAAGAATACATCTTTTCTGATGAGATGAGTGAGCGAGATAGTTATTCTACTATAGTCATAAATGAATCTTTTATAAAAGTTTGCAAAATTTAGAAAATTTTGAACATCTTTAACATTGATCAAGATGAGTCAGTTGACAATGATGTTTATTTTAAAAAAGTTTATCTTGATTTCTTTGATGATGATTATCAATTTTAAATACAAGATTTAAGTGATGTGAAACTTGTATTTGATTATATTCATCTAAAGATTTGCTTTTTGCAACTTTTGCAGAATGAGCTTGACATGAATCTCGTTCTCAAGTTCATTGTTAAAATAAATCAAGATGTTATTCAAATAAGCTGTATAGAACTTATTAAACTGATCATTGAGTTGAGTTTCAATATCAATCTTCTGACTTGACTTAAGTACTCAATATTAATCTTCTGACTCAACTCAAATACTTGATTTCAACATTCTGACTCAATCTGATATTGATCTCAAGTCAATACTCAATTCAAGTTTTCAACTTGACTCATCAAGAAATCGAAAATGATATTAAATGTCAAGATTTACTATTTTTGAATCTATTACATCATTATATTTGAAACACTTACATGAAACAAATGAATTTATTTCTCTTCTCATTGTTTGCATTATCTTGTTGCATTATCAATAAAATATATTGCAAGATGTTTGATTCTGATAAAACATATGAATTATCAAGATCTTTGATTGAGAAAGAATTTAATTTCTCGATCGTTCATTCATTTACTTTCAGTAGTATTCATTCTAATGAATTTGCAAGTCAAGATTCACGAAACATTAATCAGAATTTCGTCAAAAAGAAACAAATTCTTCAAGAAGTGATGAATAAAATTCATTGCAATACTTGTTACGAGTGTATCAAGATTGATAAGACTGAACAAGGCTGAAGCTTTAATTAATTCGCAGTGCATGCTAGCAAGTACTCTGCATAATAATTAGAACTAGTCAATGATCTAGTCGAGATCTGACCTAGATCTGACTCAGATTTGACTCAGATATGACTCAACGCTCTTTTTCTTTCTCAACACTCTTTTCTTTCATCAACATCTTGTTCATCTACATCATCTTCTTTTCATGTCATAAACACATTTCTTTCAAGTCTAATGCAGTCTCTGAACATTACATAAATAGAAGCTTTTGTATCAATCTTCTTCTGTATTCTTAATATTCAGTTATAGCTATCTTTAAAGATCAAGCACTATCAATTCTGATCTTCATTGATTGTATCATTTAAACACGATTCTGACATTATATTAAGAATTTGTTAATCACACAATACTGATCTCATTACTCATTCAATCAACTCGTACAGACGAATCGAGTCTAAAGAAATTTGTTTACCTGATGATTCAACCTCGAAAGAAAAGAACAATATCAGAAGATTCATAAAATCAATGAGAACATACAATCATTGAATTACTAGAAGATCTATCGCTCATTCAGTATGCATTCGTTCAAAATCGATTAATAGAATCTATGATAAAGAATCTTCGTGAATTGCTAGAGAATCAAATCGATCAAGAGAATTATAATAAAGAATCTTCGTGAATTGCTTCAAGATCAATCACTCTCACAAACATCTTCTTTGTTGAACAAACATTCGTCTTTCTTCATAAAATCACTGAGCTTCGTTCTTCGTTCAGTTCAAATCAACTCTCATCTTCTTCATTATGACATCTAAGAACACATCTGATAAAGATCAAGCTTTCGTTGATCTTTTGCAATAAACACGTTTACAAGCTCTCTCTTTTATCATTGACTCACAACACGCTTCTTCATTCATTGCTTTCAACAAATCAAACGCTGAAATCATCATACTCAATGATATAAAAGTAAGAAAGAAATGTATTTATGATCTTAATAGAGAAACAGATCGTCTCGTCAAGATGAAACAACGAGACAAGAGCGAAATTCAACAGTTGAAAGCAAAACTACAAGCTTTCACTGCTATCACAGTCAATGTGTTACGAGCGTACCAAGACTGAATAGAACTAGTCAGTGTCTCTAGTTCAGATCTGGCTCAGCCTCTATTTTCTTTCATCAACATCTCTTTGTTCAACATCATCTTTCTTTCTACATCACATTCTACTCATGTCACAAACACATTCTCTTCAAGCTTAGCGCAGTCTCTGAATATTACTTAAATAGAAGCTCTTGTACTCATCTTCTTCTGTATTCTTAATATTCAGTTATAGCTACCTCTAAAGATCAAGCACTATTCAACTCTGACTTTCGCTGATTGACTCACCTAGGCACGATTCTGACATTATATTAAGAATTCGTTAACCACACGATACTGATCTCATTACTCATTCAACATACTCGTCTAGGCAGAACGAGTCTAAAGAAATTCATTTACCTGATGATCGACGATAATCGAAAGATAGAACAACACTAGAGGGTTGAATAGAATCAACGGCGAGGCTGTTTGAATTGCTAGACTACTTACCGCTCATTAAGTACACAAAGTTCACTCAATTACAAGAATCACGATAAAGAACCTTCGTGAATTGCTCAAGAATCAAATCGATCGATAGATTCAACGATAAAGAACCTTCGTTGTTTGCTAGAGAATCAATCAAATCAATCAACAAACAAATCTCATCTTCTTTGTTGAAGATTAAACATCACTCTATACGTCTTTCTTCTTCAATCGTCGAGCATCGTCATCCGTTCGACCCTCTTTCAAAACAAACCTCATCATGTCTAGTCATTCGCTCACTGAAGAGCGTTTCGAAGAATTCTGAAATCGTTTCTCTCAAACCTCTGATGCTGATTCATCGAAACCACGAACGGAATCATCAAGTGCTGCATCATTCATTCATGAAGATGATGAATCATTCGCTGAAACGGTAATACTCTTCGTGTTCTACGAAACCTGAAAGGCTCGAAGTCTAGCCCTTGATGAAGAAACAGATCGACTCTACGAGTTAGATAAACAACAAGAAGACGAAATCAAAGAGTTGAAGACTAGACTTCAAGCTAAAGAAAACACTTCTTCTGATTTCATCTACTCTGAGCGTTCTAGGTCTCAAAAAATACCTGATTCTTCGCTGTTTACTGATGAAAAGAACTCTACTTGAAAGAACTGGTACGGAAAAATTCAGAATAAACTAGAGATCAACGTCGACCTTTTTTCTAATGAACGAGTCAAATTGAGCTATATACATTCTAGATTATTCGATGACGCAGCTGAGATCACTCAAGCTAGACGCGAACGTGGCTGTGTCAATCTTTATAAGATCGTCGACGATCTTTTGAAAGAGCTAGCTCAGTTGTTCGATGATTCGAATAAGAAAGCCAACTTTCGTAGAGAATACTACAACTTGATTCAAGAATTCAAGAAATTCAGTGAATTCTATACTCAGTTTCAACGTCTATCTTTCTATCTAGACTATCACAAGAAGCAACTGATCGCTGATCTGAAAGATAAAATACACTCTCGTCTTCGATTCGTTTGAGTAGATCAACTAGTTCAATCTGATTCTCTAAAAGAAATTCGTTTCTACCTGATTCATTTGAATAATGATCAGCGAGTCATTCGAGAGATCAAGAACAAGATCAAACGCGTCGATGATCTTTCTAAGACTATCTTTCATAGAGTGACTGTTGTCACTCAGTCAGTCGATCACTCGAAGTCTGACCAGCTAAAGTCGCGTGACGCGGTTTTAACTAGCGTCAAAGAAGCAGACATTCTAGTCGAAAGCTGTTTCATATGTCATAAATCAGGTCATAGCTTTAAAGAGTGTCTCGATCGGCCTACTAGAATCAATGCAGTGAACAATGAATATGATCGCTTCAATTTCGATTCGAATTTCGATTCAAAAAACTAGTCATCTCTTCAAAAGTCATCGAAGAAATAAAGATTATATCTTTGTGCAAACTAGACGAAATTCTACCGAAAGAAAATTACTTTGAAAAGTCGTTTCTAATTGACACTCACCTCATCTCTCAGAATCGATCTTTCAGTCTTCGTTCTCTAATAGACAGTGATTCAGTCGTCTACACGATCATACATTCTAACCTAGTCGATAAAGTATGCGAGAAACTGGGAATTCAACCTATATCACTGGCAAAAGAGAAGCTAATAAGAGATTATGATGAGAAGATATCTAAGAAGATCATCACTCATAAAATTCTACTCAACCTCATCATCGAAAGTCATAAGAAATTGACTGTATCAATGCTGATAGCTGATATCGATCATCATGAAGTCATATTGAGTAAGCTCTGAATGAACAAAAACGAAATATTATTGAATATGCGAAACGACGTCATTGTTTTTTCAAATCAATTGAATACTTCTATTTCGATTTTTTCGATTTCTCTCAATTCAAAGCACTCAAGTTGATCGCAGTCAACTTCGTCTTCTTCAATCACTCAGACTAAGATTTCTATGATGCTCAAACGACTCGTTCGAGAAGAGTCATTCTCGATTCGAAGCATAGACGCAGCTTCGTTCAAAACGCTGTTGAATCGTTCAAAGAAGAACAAGATCGAAGTCTTTGCTCTATTCATGACGAACATCAATAGGGAAATCGCGTACAATACTCAGAACGATTTGAACGCTTTAAACGTCTCTTCAATCGATGAAACGACTCAGAATTTGAAAGATATTAAAGCAAAGCTGTCATCGAAATATCATGAGTTTCTAGATGTTTTTGATCGAGCTCAATCGAATAAACTACTCTCTCATCGCTTCTACGATCATAAAATCGAGCTCATCAGTGATTCAACGTTTTCTCGCTGTCGAGTCTATCGAATGTTTTCTGTCAAACTTCTGAAAGTAAAGAAGTACTTAAACGAGAATCTGTTGAAGAAATTCATCACTTCTAGCCAGACTTTCTATTTCTTCTTCGTTCTATTCATTCTCAAAGCAAATGAAGATCTTCGATTCTGCGTGAATTATCGAAAGCTAAATGTCATTTTCAAAAGAAATAGGTATTCTCTATCGCTGATAGACGAGATCATTGATAAAATAGTGAGTTGCAAGCATCTGACTAGATTGAACATCATATCAGCGTTCAACAAACTTCGAATGCATTTCGATAGCGAGAATTACATCACTTTTATCACTGTCTTAGAAGCATATAAATACAAGGTGCTATCATTCGAACTGACTAACGAATCGACCTTCTTTCAGCAATATATGAATGATGTTCTATGAAACTTTCTGAACGACTTTTGCCAAGCCTATCTAGATGACATTCTCATCTATAGCAAAACGAGAAAGAAACATAAAGATCACGTCAAACTAGTATTGAGTCGACTACGCGAAGCTGAACTGCAGATGAATATTCGAAAGTGCGAATTCAATGTAGAAGAGACTGTCTTTCTAGAAGTCATCGTATCAGAACTAGGTCTTTGTATGAATTTCAGCAAAGTGACAGTCATAGTCAGCTGAATCACTTCGACCAACCTAAAAGAAATTCAGAGCTTCGTGGGATTTGTTAACTTCTATCGCCGTTTCATTAAGAACTTCTCGAAGCTAGTCAAACCGTTCACTCAGCTGACAAGAAAGAACACGTCTTTTGTTTGAAATGAGATCTGTGTTCAAGCCTTTGACAATCTAAAGAAACAAGTCAGCTCGACCTCAGTACTTCGTCACTTCAATCTCAAACGACAAGCTATTCTGAAGATCGATGCTTCGAACTATGTAAAAGGTGAAATACTATCTCAGTACGATGACAAGAGAGTTCTTCATTCGATGATCTTCTACAGTAAAAGCATGATTTTCGCTGAAATCAATTATCACATCTATGACAAGAAATTGCTAGTCATTATTCAATGCTTCGAACACTGACGACTCGAGCTGAAGTGCATTGAACTATTCATTCAGATATTCATTGATCATCAAGCTTTGAAGATCTTCATGAAAAATAAACAGTTGAGTCAATGACAAGTCAACTATCTGAACATTCTGTTGAAGTTCAACTTTCAGATCGTCTTTAGATCAGGCAAAATGAATACTAAAGTCGATGCTCTAACTCGAATGTCTTTAGCGAACGTCTCTGAATCAGCTCAACGACTTGAAGATCATTTTCAGACTATTCTGACTCTCTATCAGAACAGCATGCAGAATCTCTCAGACTCATCATTATTGATGACGATGACGATGAACACTGAAAGATAGATGACATTCTGAACTTCAGACGCTATTGAGGTCGAATACAGTACAAGGTCAAATGAAAAGGCCTAGATAGAGACAATGAATGATACTATGTCAATAAAGGTGAATTCGATGACTTCGAGAAAGTTTTGAACGAATTTCATGCGCTATACTCAAGAAAGCCACGCTAGTATCGGAATAACTCAATAAGAAAGCAAGCAAACGAGCGACATTCATGCGAACATGAATTTTCGAAGGGGAAAGTAATGTTACGAGCGTACCAAGGCTGAATAGAACTAGTCAGTGCCTTTAGCTCAGATCTGGCTCAGTCTCTATTTTCTTTCACCAACATCTTTTTGTTCAACATCATCTTTCTTTCTACATCACATTCTACCCGTGTCACAAACACATTCCCTTCAAGCTTAGCGCAGTCTCTGAATATTACTTAAATAGAAGCTCTTGTACTCACCTTCTTCTGTATTCTTAATATTCAGTTATAGCTATCTCTAAAGATCAAGCACTATTCAACCCTGACTTTCGCTGATTGACTCACCTAGGCACGGTTCTGACACAATGTAATCATCACTGCTTTCTCGATTGTCATCTACTTTGAACGATTTAAATATCACAAAATATTCGATTCTTCAATGTTCACTGATGAAAAGAACTCTACTTGAAAGAACTGATCTCTTGACATACGAGAGAAGCTAGCAATGAACGTTGATATCTTTTCAAATGAACTTTACAAGCTGAGCTACATTAACTTTCAACTAGCAGATGACGTTGTCGAAGTCACTCAAGTCAGACGCGATTTCAACTGTGACAATTTTTATCTGACTGTCAATGAACTTCTAAAGAAACTAGCTCAATCATTTCATGATTCTAATAAGAAAGACAATTATTGTAAAGAATATATTAATCTGATTCAAGAATCAAAGAAATTCAGCGATTTCTTTAATCAGTTTCAATGACTATACATCTATCTAAAGTATCAGAAGAACGTACTAGTCATTGATCTAAAAAATAAAATAAACTCTCGTCTTTGAATCTTTTGAACAGCTCAGATGAAGTTGCTCATCAAGCTATTAAATATTCGAAACTATCTGATTCGCTTGAACAATGAACATAAAGCAGTTCGAGAGATTAAGAACAAACTACTCAAACGTGATGATTCAAAGATCATCATTTCTAGAGCAACTATTGCTGTTCAGTCTTCTGCTTCAAAGTCTGACTGATCAAAGCTGCGCAGCGCAGTTTTGACTAGCGTTAAGAATGCAGACGTTCTAGTCAAAACCTGTTTCGTATGTCACAAATCAGGTCATAGTTTCAAAGAATGCTTGAATCAATCTATCAAAGTCAATGCAGTTGACGAGAACTACAATCATTTCAAATTCAATACTGAATCAGAGTTTGAGTCAAAAAACTAGTCATCTCTTCAACAATCACTGAAGTGAAGATTATATCTTTGTGCAATCTAGACGAAATTCTATCGAAAGAGAATTACTTTGATAAGTCATTTCTAGTCGATGCTCTTCTCATCTTGCAGAATGAATCATTCAGTTTTCGTTCTTTGATAGACAGTGATTCAGTCATTTATATGATCATACATATCAATCTAGTCGATAAAGTATGTAAAGAGCTAAAAATTCAATCTATATCATTGACAAAAGAAAAGTTAATAAAAGAATATGATGAAAAGATATCTAAAAAGACTATCACTCATAAAATTCTATCGAATCTCATCATTGAAAGTCATAAGAAATTGACTGTTTCTATGTTGATAGCTGACATTGATTATCACGAAGTCATATTAGAAAAATCATGAATGAATAAAAATAAAATATTACTGAATATGCAAATCGACGTCATCGTTTTTTCGAATCAATTAAATACTTTCATTTCGATTTTTTCGATCTCTCTCAATTCAAAGCACTCAAGTTGATCGCGATCAACTTCGTTTACTTTTATCTCTCAGTCAAAGATTTCTAGAATGCTCAAATGATCTGTTTCAACTACAATTCAAGAAGAGTCATTCTCAATTTAAAGCATAAATGTCGCTTTGTTCAAAACATTGTTGAATCGCTCAAAGAAGAATCAGACTGAAGTATTCGCTCTATTCATGAAGAATATCGATAAAGAAATCGCGTACAACACTCAGTGCAATTTGAACGCTTTAAACGTCTTTTCAATCAATGAAATGACTCAGAACTTGAAAGATATTAAAGCAAAGCTGTCATTGAAATATCATGAGTTTCTAGATGTTTTTGATCAAGTTCAATTGAATAAACTACTCTCTCATCGCTTCTACGACCATAAAATCGAGCTCATCAGTGATTCAACGTCTTCTCGCTGTCGAGTTTATTGAATGTTTTCTGTCAAACTTCTGAAAGTAAAGAAGTACTTAAACAAGAACTTGTCGAAGAAATTCATCATTCTCAGTCAGACTTTCTATTTCTTCTTCGTTCTATTCGCTCTCAAAGCAAATGAAGATCTTTGATTCTGCGTGAACTATTGAAAGCTAAATGTCATTTTCAAAAGAAATAGATATTCTCTATCGTTGATAGACGAGATCATTGATAAAATAGTGAGTTGCAAGCATCTGACTAGATTGAACATCATATCAGCGTTCAACAAACTTCAAATGCATTTCGATAGCGAGAATTACATCATCTTTATCACTGCTTTAAAAGCATATAAATACAAAGTGCTATCATTTGAACTAACTAATGAATTGATCTTCTTTCAGCAATATATGAATGACGTTCTATGAAACTTTCTGAACGACTTTTGTCAAGTCTATTTAGATGACATTCTCATTTATAGCAAAACAAGAAAGAAACATCAAGATCACATTAAATCAGTATTGAGTCAACTACGCGAAGCTGAACTGCAGATGAATATTCAAAAGTGCGAATTTGATATAGAAGAGACTGTCTTTCTAGAAGTCATTGTATCAGAACAAGATCTTTGCATAAATTCAAGCAAGATGATCATCATAGTCAACTGAACTACTTCAATCAATTTGAAAGAAATTCAGAGCTTCGTGAAATTTGTGAACTTTTACCGTCGTTTTATTAGAGACTTTTTCAAACTAGTCAAACCGTTCACTCAATTAACTAGAAAAGACACGTCTTTTGTTTGAAATGAAGTTTGCGTTCAAGCTTTCAGAAATCTGAAGAAACAGATCAGTTTCGCTTCAGTTCTTCGTCATTTCGATCTCAAACGTCAAACTATTTTGAAAATCAATGCATTAAACTATGTAAAAGGTGAAATACTGTCTCAGTACAACGATGAGAATGTACTTCACTCAATGATCTTCTACAGCAAAAGCATGATTCTCGCTGAAATCAACTATCATATCTATGACAAGAAATTACTGATCATTATTCGCTGTTTTGAACATTGAAGACTTGAGCTGAAATGTACTGAATTATTCATTCAGATATTCATTGATCATCAAGTTCTGAAGATCTTCATGAAAAATAAACAGCTGAGTCGACGTCAAGTCAACTATCTGAACATTCTATCAAAGTTCAATTTTCAGATCATTTTTAGATCAGGCAAAATGAACACTAAAGTCAATGCGTTAACTTGAATGTCTTTAGCGAACATCTCTGAATCAGTTAAACAATTTGAAGATCGCTTTCAAACTATTCTTACTTCTGATAGAGTTGATATTCTATCTATTGACTCGAAATTGAGCGCAAATTCGAAATCAGAAGTTAATCTTTATCAGAGAGTACAATTAGTCAATCAAATGAATGAACTCTGCAGCGAATATAGACAAGCTAAAAACAACAACAAGCTCAAGCTTCATAGCACTAAGATGAAGAACTGCGAAATTATTGACGACGTTCTATTTAGAAAAAGATTACTTTGAGTTCTCAAGAACATGCACACGAAACTATTACAAGAAGTGCACGATCAATCTTTCATCTCTCATCTCAACAATAAACGAACTATTGATTTAGTTGAGCGCTTCTACTATTGATCAGATCATCAAGCTACTATCAAACAGTACATTCAAAACTGTCATATCTGTCAATGAAGCAAAGTCTTTAGAAATGCAATCAACGAACTTCATTAATCTCTATCTATCTCACTAGAATGATGAAAAGATATAGCTATGAACTTCATAACTGAGCTATCTTTGTCGAAAAACTATAACGTCATTTGCACAATCATATGTTATTTCTTCAAAGAACGTCACTATGTTTTCTGTCATTGAGAAGACAATGACATCTCAGTCGAAGAAACAGTCTGAATTATGCTATGAAATGTTTATTGACTGCATGATTTACTCAGTTCTATTGTTTCAAATAGAGACTCTCAATTCGTATTCATCATGTGAAAGAGTCTTTGTAAGCGACTACGAATTATCACTAGTCTATTCACTGCTTATTATTCTGAGATCGACGATCAAACAGAGCGAGTCAATCAAGACGTTGAACGCGAACTCAGAATCTACTGCAATTACATGCAGAATGATTGAGCTAAATGAATATCTATGATTGAGTTCAGTGACAATGTCAATACGTTCTTGATCATCTCAATGATCTCTTTCTACTTCAATAAAGAATTTCACTCTCAAATGAGTTTTCATTCAGATACAACTGACTACGAAATCACTCATGAATGAATTGAAGCTAGAAAAGCAGATGATATTGTCATTCAAATGAAAGAGTTACTGAACTTCAATCGTCAACAATTGAAAAAGACTAAGCTGATCATTGAAGCTCAGATCAATAAACATAAACGAGACATCATCTACGAGATAGATGATCAGATCTGACTATCTTTCAGAAACGTCAAAATCATGAGATCATGCAAGAATTTGAAAGACAAACAGCTAAATCTCTACTCAATCATTGTCAAAGTTGAAACTTTCTATCATCTTCGTCTATCTACAAGCATGAAGCATATACACTCGATGTTCAGCTTGAAGCTACTACGATCATATTCAGAAGATTCTTTATCAGAACAACATTCAGAATCACTCAGATTAATCACTATCAAAGACGATGAACACTGAAAGATAGATGATATATTGAACTTCAGACGCTATCAAGATCGAATACAGTACAAAGTCAAATGAAAAGATCTAGATAGAAACGACGAATGATACTATGTCAATAAAGAGAAATTCGATGACTCAAAGAAAGTTTTGAACGAATTTCATAAGCTATATTCAAGCAAATCGCGCTAAATATCGAAATAACTATCAACAAAAGTAAGCAAAGAAACTACATTCATGCGAACATGAATTTTCAAAGAAAGAAGTAATGTTACGAGCGTATCAAGATCAATAAGACTGAACAAGACTGAAGCTCTAATCAATTCGCAGTGCACATTAGTGAGTACTCTGTGTAATGATTAAAACTAGTCAACAATCTAGTCAAGATCTGATCTAGATCTGACTCAGATTTGACTCAGATATTGTTACGATTCTAGCTACGCATCTACGTTGATAGCTATGTTGATGACTATCGTCGATTGCTTGTCGCTAGACTATAGAGTTGTTTCAAGATCAACTCTATTCAGAATTAGCTTATGTTTTTCTGAGTCATATAGATAGTCGACTCTGTTCTTCTAGATACTTTTCTTTCTTAGCATTTATATACTCGTTACATTACATTCATATGACTCGCTCTATGCTGATTTCTAACATTATATAAATGCTTCTTCGTTACAGACGAAGTGAAATAATCTGCATTGATCTTCGAGTGCTTCTGTCGACTCTTCAACTCACTATCGACATTTGATCTAGTCGACTTGCAATCGTCAGCAGCACTCATCTTTCTTTTCTCATGAGCTGATTCAGCGAGAATAAACAAAAGATTCGAACTCGTGCGCTGATCAGCGAGTATAAACAAACGATCGAAATTATTCAACTAGATCAAAGATCAGCGAATTAATCGTTCATTCAGATTCGCAAGAGATTCTTCGAATTTGTTGAACAATCAAACGAAATCAGTCTATGACTGCGTGAAGTCTCTACTTCAAAGAGCAATCAAAGAGATCAGTCTAGAACTGCGTGAAGTCTCTATCTCGAGAAGCAAACCTTCAGTGAGTCTGCTTCAATGACATCGTCAATGCGATGATCTTCTCATCGCTCTATCTATCAGTGAATCGATTCGCCTATCAGTTCACATGCAACTAGTGAGTCTGCTTCAATGACATCTATTCTCAATGCAATGATCTACTCGCTCTCATCGTTCTACTCATCAGTGAATCTGATCATACGTTCACGTGCAACTAGTGAGTCTGCTACAATGACGAGCTCAAAGTCGATCTCTTCGATGAGCAAGTCGATCAGTGAGTCTGCTTCAATGACACTGTCAATGCGATGATCTATTCGCTCTCATCGTTCTACTCATCAGTGAACCGATTCGCCTACTCGTTCATGTGCAACTAGTGAGTCTGCTACAATAACACTTCGTCAATGCAATGATCTATCTTCTCATCATTCTACCTATCAGTGAATCGATCTGTCGACTCGTTCACGTGCAACTAGTGAGTCTGCTTCAATAACACTTCTACCTCGCATAGTGAGCCTGCTACAATAGGCATTTCGATTCTACACAAGACTAAGAAAATACATTCATGCGAACATGAATCGTTGAAGAAGAGAAGTAATGTTATGATTCTAGCTACGCATCTACGTTGATAGCTATGTTGATGACTATCGTCGATCGCTCGTCGCTAGACTATAGAGTTGTTTCGAGGTCAACTCTATTCAGAATTAGCTTATGTTTCCCTGAGTCATATAGATAGTCGACTCTGCTCTTCTAGATACTTTTCTTTCTTAGCATTTATATACTCGTTACATTACACTCATATGACTCGCTCTATGCTGATCTCTAATAGATATGACTCAACACTCTTTTTCTTTCTCAACACTCTTTTCTTTCATCAACATCTTGTTCATCTACATCATCTTCTTTTCATGTTACAAACACATTTCTTTCAAGTCTAGCGCAGTCTCTGAACATTACATAAATAAAAGCTTTTGTATCAATCTTCTTCTGTATTCTTAATATTCAGTTATAGCTATCTTTAAAGATCAAGCACTATCAACTCTGATCTTCATTGATTGTATTATCTAGACACGATTCTGACAATACTTCTCTTTTAATATTAAGAGAGAATAATCAGTATGTTGAGTGAAGTGCTGATATCAATGCTCAATTTCAACAATGATGACTACAAATGTTTGTTGACGAAAGTGTCATCAACAAGACTCAAAGAAAGATAGATAATTCACTTTGAGCTAAGAAGATTGAAGTGAATAAACAATTCAACATCTGAAACAACTTTATTCAAATGATCTTGACGTTGAAAGAATATTCTAAGATTTCATGCAAGAATTGTCTTAAAATTCTAGATCATTCTACGACTATTGATGAATTTAGTACGTTCAATATGATCAAGCATCTTAAGTCAAATGCTTGTCAGAAACGAAAACGACTCAACTCTCTTTCACAGCTTAAGATATCTTTCGATCATGTAAGTTCAATATGATAATGCAAATAGATAATGCAAAGTTGATGTATTTATAGAAGAAAAGTCATATCAACTTATCATCTCAATTCAATCAACAGAATTGAGAAAAGATATTATGTCAAATCTTCGTTGCACTGAATTTGTCTTTTTGAATCATTGAAAACAAGCATTTTCGACAGTTACTACAAATGCTTCGTTCAGAAATTACTCTTGTGCATTGCATTAAATTATCAAACATGATTTTCTTGAAATATGATGAAATTCAAGCAAAGATAAAGCAAGATTTAAAAGAGTCACGACAGATTTCTATTGCGTTGAATGCATGATTTAATTCTTAAAAAGTCGCTTATCTGAAAGTTTTGATATATTGAATGAATGCTACATTTCAATATCATGAACATTTCATTGAATTTACATCTCTTCAAGTTGAGCATACTGATTGTCATTTGATGCAAGAGCTGTTCAAGATTTTGAATACATACAACATCAAGAACAAGCTTTTCAACGTTGTTATCAATAATGCAAGCAACAATGACACTCTGAAGAAGAAGCTTGAAAGAACGCTCAATCGACGTGACATTTCATGAGATAGAGCACAAAACTCAATATCTTGTATGACTAATATCATTAATCTAATGACTCAAGAATTTATCAGAGCTATTGAATCAGAGACTTTGAACAACAATCTCGTTATGTCATTGAATGATGATCAAGTTGAGAATGTAATCACAAGCAATGATCTTTGCACTGTTGTCAAGAAGATATTTATCAAGATGATAATGCAAAAAGATAATGCATTTACTAATCAATGAAACAGATTCGCGCTATTACTATTGCTATCAACAGTTCTTCTCAATAAAAGCTTCACTTTTTAAAGTTGCAAGCAACAAGATTTTGAAAATTGATACAAAACATTTGCATTCGCTGAAACTCTATTTATTTGATGCTTCGACGTGCATATCAACTGCGTAACATGATTAATACATGAGTTGAGACATTCTTGACAAATGCAAAGATTCAAGCTATTCAATTAAAGAAGAATGAATGATTACTAGTATTGCTTGTTGACAACATGTTAAATTCTTTCTACGAGCTAACTCTGATCATATCTAGAATCATCAATGTTGACATATATTTAGAATTTCAAATGTTTGATGCTCTTTTTAATCATTTCAATGTTATTGAGACAATAGTATGCAATAATGCATGTACTTCACAAGCACTTGTTCTTCGAGCTTACGAACTAACTTTTAACAAGCTTGCAAAGTACTATTTCAAGATGAAGAGCAAAGATGAACTGATATACAATCTCGCTATGATTTTAAATTCTACTCAAAAGCTGAATTTGTATCAAGATTGAAATGCAAATGATGTTATGAACATGTCTGAATCAATCAGAGTTCAGATCTAACTCTAATCAATTTGATTAAAGCAAGTCATGACGCTATGTCTAGTTTGAACCTAGCGCATCTTTGTTGAACTCTTCGAGTCATTCTCAGCACTTCTTTTCGTTGTTCAGCACTTTCTTCATTCATCTCTTTCATCATTCTTTTAGACAAACACATCTGACATATTACATCACATCTGTATCAAGTCTAGCGCAGTCTCAAGTCATTATTTATAAAAGAGCTTGCACTCTTTCTCTTCTGTATTCTTAATGTCTTGTTATAGCTATTTCTAAAGAGCAATACATACATATCAGTCTCGAGTCTTTTTGATTGAATGATCTAGACATGATCTCAACATTACATTAAGAATTCTCGTTTATCATACGATACAGATACTCATTACTCGTTCAATATACTCATTCAGGCAGATCGAGTCTAAAGAAATTCGTTTGTCTGATGATTGATGCAATCAAAAGACAGAACAACACTAGAGAGTTTATAGAATCAATAGCGAGACTGGTTGAATTGCTAGATGACTTACAGCTCATTAAGTACACATCGTTCATCTCGATTAATAGAATCAGCGATAAAGAATCTTCGTTGATTGCTAGAGAATCAAATCGATCAAGAGAATCAATCAACTCTCAAATCAAACAACAAAAATGACTTTATCTTCTATTGTCGAGCATTGCTCTTCGCTCGATCTCTTTCTTTTAAAACACTCGTTCAATTCAATCTCTTCTTTCTTTCTCATCATGTCTCGCTTCTTCAAAGAGCGTTTCGAAGCTTTATTCTTCATTGTCGAAGATAATGACTCATTCGCTGAAATCATAACATCTTCTATGACTATGAAAGCTTTGAAGAAACGATGCAAAGAGCTGAAAGCTAGACTACAAGCTAGAAAGATTATCTCGTCATCATCAATTTACTCTGAGCGTTCTAGATTTCAGAAAATACTCGATTCTTCGTTGTTCACTGATGAAAAGAACTCTATCTGAGAGAACTGATATGAAAAAGTTCAGAACAAACTGAAAATCAACGTTGATCTCTTTTTAAGTGAACGAGTCAAGCTGAGCTATGTACATTTCAGATTATTCGATGATGCAGCTGAGATCACTCAGTCAAGACGCGAACGTGACTGTTTCAACTCACACAAGATTGTCAATGAGCTTTTGAAAGAGCTATCTCAGTTGTTTGATGACTCAGATAAAGAAGTCAACTTTCGTAGAAACTACTACAACTTGATTCAAGAACAGAAGAAATTCAGCGAGTTTTATACTCAATTTCAACGACTATTCTTCTATCTAGACTATCAAGAAAAACAGCTGATCATTGATTTAAAGAATAAAATAAATTCTTGACTTCGATTCGCTTAAGTAACTCAATTGATTCAACTCAGTACTCTGAAAGAAATTCGTTTCTATTTCATTTGATTGAATAACGATCAACGAGCTATTCAAGAGATCAAGAATAGAGAAGCAATGATCAAAGCTAAAACAACTAAACAGATCATCTTCGTTGAAGAATCAGTCAAAGCTACTCGTAGAATCATAGAAATG
>JAABUL010000235.1_pt1 | contig 117761 bp, 148 predicted proteins | sample 5559151 | NCBI WGS metagenome assembly JAABUL01 (sample SAMN10711876, study PRJNA513368) | rock metagenome | isolation source: Antarctica rocks | place: Antarctica: Victoria Land, Pudding Butte sud | reverse complement strand
AGAGGAGGGTGAGGGGGGGTTGGGTTGCTTCGGTGTAGGTGTCGCGTTGGTAGGCGTCGAGGCGGAAGGCGACGAGGGGTTTGGGGGAGGTGAGGGCGAACTCGAAGATTTGTTCGCGGAGCTCGGGGGGAAGCGAGAGGAGGGGGCTGCGGGACGAGCTTGTGTCGTCTGGCTGGTCCATCGTTTGCTGGACGATGTGGTTGTTTTACCTAGGCCTTCTATGTGTGACTTCAGGCCAGCTTCCCGAATCGATGTGAGTGTCATGAAGCGTGATCGTTGTCAAGGTGCACTTGTTCTTGTCATGCATGCAGCGGTATCGGAGCTTGCGACTTCACCGAGGCGAAAATGGTTGCTGCAGCATTCCCCGTTGACTTGCTCATCGACTTGCTCATTCACTGCTATGCTGAACCGGCGGGCTGTGGCACACGCGTGAATGTGGGAGAATGACAGACATCCCCTCCTTCGCGACCTCGCAACTCTCCCTACTCAACCTGGAACTCCAAGCCGAACTCACAGAAACCCAACTCCTCACCTCCACCCACCCACCCACCGTCCTCCAACGCGCCGGCCTCGCCCTCGTAAACCTGCACATCTCCTCCCAGCGCACAGGTTTCGGAGGCAAGACACTGCTCGAGCTCGCACTCGACCCAGCCGTAGGTGCTGGCGAGTTACCCGAACATGGCCTCCGCGTTGGCGACATCGTAGGCATCTCCGAACAACCCAAAGGCGCCGAACGTAAAAAAGACCGCGAAGGCATGGAGAGCCGCGGCGTGGAAGGCGTAGTCACCAAAGTGCACCGCGAGAATGTTACGGTGGCGTTGGATAAGGAGGACGTGGATGTGCCTTCTGGTCCGAAGTTATGGCTGTACGTACACGTACGCTTTACGGTAGGTGGAGTACATAGGCTGATAGTACATCTACATGTTTCCACAGTGTCAAACTCGCCAACGACGTCACGTACAAACGTCTCAACCAGACCATGACCAAGCTCCAGAAGATGCCTCCATCAGAGCACAGCGCGTTGACGCAGGTGTTGTTCGGCTTGAGCTCGCCCTCCCCCATCTCAGACGAGGATCTGAGGGCGGAGGTGAAGTGGCACGACCCCTCCCTCAACTCGAGCCAAAAAGACGCCATCCGCTTCGCCCTCGCCAGCCGCGACGTGGCGCTCATCCACGGCCCGCCTGGCACAGGCAAAACCCACACCCTCATCGAGCTGATCCTGCAACTGCTGGACCGCAAGCAGCGGTTGCTGGTTTGTGGACCAAGCAATATCAGCGTCGACAACATCGTAGAGCGGCTAGCGCGGCATAAAGTGCCTATGGTCCGGCTCGGACACCCTGCGCGCTTGCTCCCGGGGGTGCTGAACCATTCCCTCGAAGTCCTGACTAAAACCAGCGAAGCGGCGGCCATCGTACAGGATATTAGAGGCGAGATGGACGCGAAACAATCTTTCATCCGCAAGACTCGCAACGGACGGGAGAGGAGGGTTATCTACGGTGAGATGAAAGACTTGCGGAAGGAGTATCGGCAGCGCGAGGGGAGGGTGGTCGGGGATTTGCTGAAGGGGAGTCAAGTGGTTCTGAGTACGCTACACGGTGCTGGCGGGTTTCATCTGAAGAATGAGAAGTTTGATGTCGTGATTGTGGATGAGGCGAGTCAGGCGTTGGAGGCGCAGTGTTGGATTCCGGTGTTGGGGAGTGGGGCGGAGAAGTTGGTGCTTGCGGGGGATCATTTGCAGTTGCCTCCGACTATTAAGTCTTTGAATGTGAAGGTTGCGAAGGTGGCGGGGAAGAAGGGGGAGAAGAGTGAGAAGAGTGAGAAGAGCGAGAAAGGCGAGAAGGGTGAGAGGAAAGTAAAAAGCGAGAAGATTGAGGAGGACGATATCGACGCTGTTGCAAACGGTATCGACGAGGTCAAGCTGAACGACAACGAGAAAGAAGGCAAGAAACCCAAAGAAGACCCCATCAAACTAGAAACAACCCTCTTCGACCGCCTCCTCACCCTCCACGGCGATAATATCAAACGCATGCTCACCACCCAATACCGCATGCACGAGAAAATCATGGAGTTTCCCTCCTCCGCCCTCTACGACGGCAAACTCGTCGCCGCTGAAGCCGTCAAGGCACGCCTACTTACCGACCTACCGGGTGGCGAGGTGAAGGAAACAGAAGACACCATCGAACCCCTAGTCTTCTACGACACCCAAGGCGGCTCCTTCCCCGAAAAGACCGAGGACACCGACTCCTCCGACGGGGCCCCGAAGAAGAAAAGCAGTCTTCTGGCGGAAAGTAAAGTTAACGAGCATGAAGCCGCGCTTGTGGCTTTGCATGTCGGTAACTTGGTAGAGGCGGGCGTGAAGCCAGAGGATATCGCGGTCATAACGCCGTATAACGGACAACTGGCGCTTCTGTCGTCGTTGCTAAAGGAGCGGTTTGCGGGGATAGAGTTAGGCAGTGTGGATGGGTTTCAGGGACGGGAGAAGGAGGCGGTGGTGGTGAGTTTGGTTAGGAGTAATGGGGAGGGGGAGGTGGGATTCTTGGGGGAGAGGAGGCGGTTGAACGGTACGTGAGATGTTTTGTTCCCCTACCTCGAACCCATACCATCAATCGAGATGGGCGGTATTCTCAGCTCGATGAGAAGATGCTAACGACATTGCTGTAGTGGCGATGACGAGACCGAAGCGACATTTGTGTGTTATCGGGGACTCTGAGACTGTTGGTCGGTAAGTCATCACTTCCTATTTCCTGCTGACTTGCAAATCTGCACTGCGGTCGTACAAGATATGGTCTAGCCCATCTAGCCCATCGCTCACCGCACGAGCATAATGGCGGTCGCACAGTTTCAAGCTTCCGGGGCTCTATCCCGGGCTCCTGGTTCGGAGATGAATGTGTAACACTGGCTGACTTGAGTCATTGTTTAGAGGCTCAAAATTCCTGAAAGCTTGGATGGAGTTCTTGGAGGAGAATGCGATGTTGAGGTATCCGGATCCTATGGCGGTTGGGGGCGGGGGATGAGTGGCATGAGGTGGAAATGCATTGACCCATGGGAGGTGAAGTGGAAATGGTGCGGCGCGCCTCTGGCATGTGATGGATGCATTGATGCCTCGGCGATGCCTTCCACACCGCTCGATACGGAGCGCAACAGTGGCATCGGAAGGCCACATCGACCGGGCGAACGTCTGTGATAACACATGCGCGCGGCCGTCGTGTTTGACCTGGTCGGACCGGTTGATCTCGCGGCATCCCTTGAGGTTGCAGCACGACACTCGATCTCCACACTTGGCGAGTCCTCCACACCTCAAACAGCATAAGGTGAGATTGTGTGGATAGGCGCGGACGCAGTGTGGTAGCTTCCAGTAGCTTCGCCACCGGAGTTCATTGCAAGATCATGCTGTCGATAAGCGAGCAGAGGTGTGCTCGACGCCATACTTTGGCTTGCATACAACCTTCGCGAAACAAGCGGCCAATCAGATGCGTACTACAGCATCATCGACTGCGATAGAGTTATAATAGCGTCGCTTCTGCCGGACGCCGAACCATCGCTGTCTCGGGACTATGGAGTGGGTAGCTGGATATGGCAGGGTAAAAGTTGTACAGCCCCGGCCGGTCAATATATCGTTCTGCGCAAACGGGTCTGCATAAGATCAGCATTCGGCGAAGCTCTATTGAATTCTTGCGCAATCCTCGCAGATGGCGGCTCGTGGCAGCCTGGCCGACTCCACTTCTGTGGGAGCGGCTATACTTAGCGTGCATACCTTAGTCCATCTCTCTACTACTACATTGTCGCTGGATGATCAGAGCTTCCTCAACACGGAGTAGGCTCAAACGACGGTCGTATGCTGGTGTTGGCGCGCTCGCAGTACGAGATCAGGCGTACACACACTCACCACCTGCAGTGACATGCACGTTGCATATGCATATCTCATCGTGAGGGCTGATACTCGATAAGATTGGCACGATCCCCAATACTTGCCAATCAACGGGGCCTAACGGCCGGCTATAGGTTTGGACTAGGATACGCCACCTCCAATGTACCAGTTGAAACTATCTTCTTCGGCGCCCGCAACCGAATACTGCGCATGTGCGGCATGTCCGATGCAGGCTGGGCATAAGCGACTATTGCACCTTTGATTTGTGAAACGGTTCGAGGTCTCCCAGCAGCCGCATCTTCCTCGTCCTTGTGGCGCGCCGTGTGATATCTTAGCTTCGAAGACGACACCCGCGGCCGGCGCCCGCAAGGAGAGTTGCCGCACACACCACGAGGAGCTCTTTGATACACACCGCGTCCGCCTCGGCCTCTCATCTCTCGTTGCTTGCTTCGACTCCCACTCTCCCTCCCTCCCTCCCTCCCTCAGCTCCCTTGTAACCTTAATTCGAGCAGCTATGGTGCTCCCACCGATCACTACGACGGCCTGACTCGCTTCATCCTACTCCGCGCCCTATAGGAAGCCTTAGACACCATCCTACTCGTGTTGGAACCCGGGAATGTACAGGACTATCCGGGAACTCGGACCAACTCACACCGTGTTGTACCAGCCAGCCGGTGCTCTACTGTTTCGGCCTTGTTCATAGCTGCATCTTACCTGGAGGATACCCACAGCACTTCGAGACCCAGTCCATTATCTGGACCAGGCTATACCCAGCTTCCTTGGATCATCGTTGCAGTCAGTCGTTCCATGTTGACCTTCCCCTCACAGTCGCTACCACAGACGATACGTACAAAGCTCTCCGTACAAGCTTGCTTCGACCCTGCGTATACACAGCCATTGATGTCCCACCAATAACGGCCTGTATGGATCCACTCTCATCGTTCAATGGACCTTTCGAACGATGACCCCAACGGCGGGCCATGGAGTACGCGCTCTCGAACAACGTTCGAAGGCAGACCAAGCTTCGATGCTCGAACGCCGCAGACACCAACGCGCCTACAGAAGCAGAGATCCAACGCCGGAGTACGAGCGACGAGTCAGTACCAACCTACGGCGTCCTACACCGACGACCATCAAGAGCAAGCTGGTGCGAAGGAGACCAACAAACAGAGAAAAGGGTCTCTGCGCAATGCCGTACGCAGACTATTCGGCAGGAGATCAAGAGAAGTACAGCCGCAGCCTTCCCAAGTATCGCCTCCACGGCATCAATACCACAGAAGCGAGCCATACACTACTCTCGCTCCCCAGCCAGAGGTTCTGGAGGATACCGCTGAGGATGAGGACTTTGCGTACAGGACATTCTCGGCTCCTACAGGGATTCTGCCCTCCCCTGCTGTGTTGAGGACACGATCGCCGTATGCCGTTGAGTTCCCCCAGAGTTCCCGGCTGAAGCCATTGAATATTGGAGATCCATACACTGCTCCGGGAAGCCAGCTCAGGCGGCGGAAGACACTGCCCAGTGTTCGCCTTGCAGAAGCTGAAGCAAAGGCTGTTTCAGTGGCTGCTGTGCCCGAGGAAACGCTAGAAGATGCCGACGAGGACGATACTGAGATTGGTCGCGCAGTGAGCACGAGCGTCGGCGAGAAGAGACGATCGAGAAGTGCAGGAGATCTGAGACATCCGCTTCCACCGCAGGCGCCGAAGCGGAAACGGAGCGACGAGATCAGATACTGGCGGGAAAGCTTCCAGGGGAGCGTCCTCCGGGCGAGTGGATTCACGGTGCCAGTCAGAGAGGAATCCTTGTCTGCCAATGTTGATGAAGAGAGGACTCCTACCGCGAGAGGCGATGATCCGTTCGACAGCTCTATACCGCCCATACCATCCAGTCCGCCGCGACGTTTGCAAGAAACGAGTGGATCTGACTTCGCTTCTCCTTCAGCCTTGGGCTCACAGCTGTCGCAAGACCTGGAAGATCGTGTGGCCCGACTCGAGGCCGGTCTGCGGAGCTTCCGAGGAGAGTTGGCGCAAATTGCCGCGGATCGCAACCGGAGGACTGTGTTGATTGGAGGTATTCCGACTCCCTCACTCCACCGGCGTGCATCGAGCGGAGGCCGTTCAGCAAGTATGCTGGCACAGACGTTACAAGGCGATCTCGGCCCTTCTCCTTATCAGTACGACTATACTGACACTCTTCGCCCGGCCACATCTCCGCCCCCGCCTCGTACACCTCCGGAGCGGCACGTAAGTCCACCTATGCCGCAGCCAGTGCCAGTGAACTCGCGCGAGCCAGAGCACGATGACCCGTTCACCAGCGCTCCTCACCCACCTCGCGCGAGCTCACGGCCTTCGGACAACGTCGAGCTCAGCGCAGGCTTGCTGCCTCAACCACAGCAGCCTCCACAGTATACTTTCCGTTCGCTGTACGCGATGCTGTCTGACGAACGCTCTGCACGCCGTCGCCTCGAGATGCAAATGCGCGGCCTACGTCAGGAAATCGCTGACCTCCACTACCAAGTCTCAACCGTCTCGAACGTGCAAAGTCAACGGAGCAGCTACTACGCCGCGATGGATCCTATGGTCGGCTCGAGTCGACTGCACGCTTTGCTGCGCGACACGGACGAGAGTCCACCTCACACTCGGCGAGCTCGAGATTCGCACGGGGTCGCGATCGATTCCAGAGTCGTGAGCCGATTCAGTGGTTCCGAGAGCGAAGCAGCTGCAGAACCTGAGCTTGAAACACCACACGAGGCCTACATGACGCCGAGAGAAGGACGAGCATTCGATTTCGGCACGCAAGCGGTTGCTGCTTTTAGGCGGGAGAGAGAGGGCGCGATGTTCTAATGACCCAAGGGGGGTTTTTTTTGTTGGCATATTTGAGCTGCTTTTGTACGATACCCAGATTTTTTATGTGTAGCTAATCTTTAACGGTCGGTAGGGAATGGTATATACTGTACGGCATTCTACCCTACCGAGTCCTCGACAAAGCAGCCATAGCTATGCTGGTAAGGCTACGACTTCATGTTCGCGTTTCCGCTCGAAGGCGCGCTGTCCACTGGAGTGCCCTTGATACCCTGCATCCATCGTTAGCACAAACTTGTTCCTTCAAATCGCTTCATTCAAGCAGTACCTTCTCGCCCGGCTGGTTCGTCCCAGCATTATCGATACCGACGTTTGTCGATCCAGAGTCGGACGCCACATTGGCCATGCCAGGGTTCTTGTCGATGGTTTTGCCCTCCGTGTGGCCTGGAGCGTTATCGGCTCCGACACCGTGGGCTGATGAGATGGTAAGTATACAGGAGTCGTTTTAGGCAAGGAAGAGAGGTGGATGTACTTTCTGCTTGTTGCTTCTGGAACTTCGCACTCGCTTGCTGGCCTCCACTGCGTTGATTGTTAGCTGGGTTGATCGGATGAGGCACAGATGGAAGCTTACGGTGTTTTCGACATGATGAACGTTTGCGGAGATTTGTTGTATTATTGATGAGTATATCGTGTTGGTTCGAAAGAGTGTCGTGTGACTTCTACATAAATGCGATGTCAAGGTGGATTCAACTCCGTCTGATGCGTCGAGGACGTCACCAAACTATGACCCTGAGACTGGTCACGTGGGAGACACAATTGAGTTTGAGCATGTCAAGGGACTGTGTCGATCTATCGCGTGAGCATATCTCTAGATCTCTTTGCTGCCAGAGGGCGACAGCAGCAACCCTTCCACTTCTCTCTCGCCACCTTCATTGCTCATCACGTCTTCCTCCCTCCTGATACAAGTTCAAACGGTTGACTCGATTTTGCTCTCATCGTGCTTCTCGTCGTTCTTCTCGCTCACTGCTCCCGACCCATGGTGGGAGTCCTCGTGCAGTGCGTTCGCCTCAATCTCCGAAGTCAGGGGAATACGACCAGACTTGGTGAGTTGCAGAGCGTTCTCGGCGATCCTTTGTTTCTCCTCCTCGCTGATGCCATACCAATGGCTAGCCACGTGAGATTCATCGCCGAAGAGCGTCCCGATTTCCTCCAGAGTACGCCCTTTGGTCTCCGGGAACTGGTGCAGGGGTGTTAGTTGTGTCAGACGACAGGAGTAATGGAGTGCTTACGAAGAAGTATATCAGGACAATGTAGACGACTGATGGGCAGATCAGGACCAGATAGAATCTGTGGAGTGTGTCAGTCAGGATAAAGTCTCCGTGGAACGTCGATGCTCACTTCCATCCGATGTCGTTCAGGGCCACCGGTGCAGCTACCAGAGCGACCTCCGAGGCCAAGTAGAAGAACGACAGGCCAAGAGCGGTGCCCTGGCTGCGTATATGGTTCGGCCAGATCTCGCTGACGTAGACGTACTGTGTAGCTACAGGTCAAACGGAAAAAGGATCAGCGAATGTCTCAGACAAGGTAGGGTTTCGTCTATTAGTCTTTTACCGTCGACGAAGAAGCACCACCAGACGATGTAGAACCAAATGAAGAAGACTATGATCTGTCAGCCGAGTACAGTCGATCGGAAGTTCGGCATCCTGTCTCACCAGCGGCATTCAAAGCGGCCTTGTTAGACGATCCGAGGAACTCAGCAGTGAGTGCAGCCTCGAATATCAGCGATACAACACAACCCGTCGCTCCTATGAGCAGGAATGTTCGCCTCCCAAATCGATCAACGTACAACGCTGTCCAAGTGTTACCAATGATGGTGAAGGTGGTCCAGCAAGCGTTGAGCAGCAATGGGCGGAAGCCGAGCAGACCGAGCGATGAATAGATCAGGACGCCGTAATTGGTGATGACCTATTACGCGTGAGTAACGGTAACTGCCCGACTCGACATCGTGCAACTCACAAAGATTCCCAAGAACTGGTCTCCCCACATCAACAGACCGGCCACGAAACATCGCTTCAGATTTGGCTTCGTGCGGAAGATCTCTAGCGTCCGTTTCGGGAACGTCTTGTCCAGCTCGTATTGCTTCTCGATGAGGTAGAACTCTTGCCTGGCCGCAATGTGATCTGGGTCGTCTGGACGGCCATGGAGGCGCTTCATAACTTCGAATGCTTCTTCTCGCCTATCTTGGCTGAGAAGCCACCTTGGACTGAAGGGTATGAATCCACTGCCAGCCAGGACGATCAAAGGGGCCACGATTTGCATTGCAAGCGGGAATCGCCAGGAGAAGGTCGCGCTGGGCGAGTCTGCCGGAAAGAAATAGCAGGCAAATCCCAGCCATCCAGCAAGGGCGTACCCGAAGGCATACATAATGCCGGTAACAGACATCTGTGGAGATAGCGAAGTCAGGAGTTGTGTGGGATACGAGGAACTAGACCTGTCGGTAACATACCATAGCGCCACGAGTCTCAGCTGTGGCGACTTCGCCTTGGTACATTGGAACGACAACGGCGAGAATGCCAGCTCCGATGCCAGCTACGACACGGCCAGCGTAGAACATGCCAATGCTGACGCTACCTGCGCATAGTGCACCGCCGATGATCAGGATGAAGCAGCCAAGTTGTATCGTTCGCTTGCGGCTGTACTGGTACAGCGGAAGCTTATGGTAAGCCTATCGCTGACTTGTGTGGAGGGCGAAGCCGTACCTTGTCTGCAGTATAGGCCGACGTAAGGCATCCGAGGATGGCTCCAGCCGAGTTGACACCATTTAGCCCGCCGATCTCATTCTGAGTGAAAGGTTGTATCGTCAGCGTTCCAGGCTCTCAAGTTTCGGTCGGAGAACATACATACCGTGGTACGAGAGTAGCCAGGCTTACCCTGCGGTGCTAGACCGAAGTATGTGTAGACTGTGTAGCGTTAGCAGGAGTGTTCGGCATTCGTCCAATGGACAGCGTAGCCCACTGCCTTCGTTCCCTTGTGCTCGGAGTATTGCAATGTTTACTTACAGTTTGGCTGGCCGACAGTCGATCCGATAATAGCAAGTCCATAAGCTGTCGAGAACGTTCCGAGAGCAACGAACACGACAACCAAAAGGTTGTAAGTGTTGACAATATGCTTCCCTCCTGATCCCAACATCTTGGCGGTGTAAGGGGACAAGAGTAGAGGTTTGGAAACGGGGCTCCCTACAGATCGAGGAGGTGTATGCTGAAGAGCATGAGGAGTGAGAAAGAGGGAAACATCTTCATGACCTCGGACCTCAAACCGAGGTCAGCAAAACGCCTGTCTCCTCTCCGGTAAGGACCACATGTCGTGTTGCCGACCCCGTGGGAAAGGAGGAAGAAGATTGGAGAGTTTCTCATCTTGCGGGGCTCCACGAGTCAGCCATGCTCGCAAAGATTCTGGGGAGCAGCATGATCGTTGCCCGGATGGTACGGAGCGATTGTCAGCAATCATACGTGGTCTTAGGGCCGGTTTAATGCCGTAGACATCGTGTATCGCGACCATCGCCATATCTCACCTCGCAACGTGCAGACGCCAGGCTGTCAGCATATCTTCAAGTTTAGACTCCAGCATATTGTTTCGTAAATGGTGGCTGAAGGCCAAGTCCAGTGTGATGTCTTGTCTAGCACAGAAGAATTGCAGAGCCTCAAAGCCTCAAAGCTTGAAGGAAGCCGACATCGCTCCTCTGAGTTCCCAAGCTGGTAATAAAGGAGTTGTAGGTACATATCTTCATCTTGCAACTTGTTGGGCGGTTCCAACGTTTCTCTTTGATCGTAAGTTGTTAGACTAAACGATGATATCGTTAGCCAAGTCAAGCTCACTTCGACACCTCAGTCGAGCAACAATACACAATCAGCCAGCACAAATTCCAATCCTACGTCTGATGTCTTCCCATCATGGACCATCCAGCGAGAATCTCGCCCGGCTTGCTGCTCGCATACCAAAAGGCACATGGGATACTCACATGCACTGCGTTGATCTGGAGAAGTTCCCGGCACCCAAAAAGGACAGCCCTTACAAGCCATCATCTCATACCATACAGGAAGCCCGCGATTTCCTCTCAAAGCTCGGGATCGAGAAGATGGTGATCGTCCAACCATCGTTCTATGGCAACGACTACGACTGCACCCTGGACGGCCTGCAGCAAATCGGCTCAAAGAATGGTCGCGGAGTGGTCCAGTTTGATGTAGACACGACGTCCGAAGACCAGCTGCGCAAGTGGCACGACCAGGGTGTTCGTGGCGTGCGGCTCAACTACAAGAGCGTCGGCACGAAGCTTGAGAGCACATCGCTTGCCGCCCAGCTGCACAAGTACGCCAAAGCGATCCGGCCGTTCAACTGGGTGATGGACCTCTACATCGCCATGGAGGATATTCCGCTACTTGAACCAATCGTGCCGGAATTGGGTGATGTGAAGATCTGCATCGCCCACTTTGGCCATCCGAGCGATGCTTCGATCTCTACGGCGCAGTCGAGCGAGGTTATGCCCGGGTTTGCTTCGCTGATCAAACTGCTGAAGCACGACAATTTCTGGGTCAAGGTATCAGGAGCATATCGACTGCATCGGGATCCTCAACATCCTTTGGTCAAGTCTATAGGTCGATCTGTCCTGAGGACAAGGCCGGATCGATGTGTCTTTGCCACAGATTGGCCGCATACGAGGTTCGAGGATCTTGATGTCACGCAGTATCTGCAGGAACTGTTCAACTGGTGTGAAGCTGAGAACGTGCCAATTGAGCAGATATGTGTGAAGAATCCAGAGGAGCTGTTTGACGCCAAATCATGAGCCGGGATGCACTGCTAGAAAGTCGATCTGGAGCATGTTTGAACAGGGCTGGCGAATCGGATGAGCCCTGGACCATGGAGCGCACAGGACCTTAAAGCTCACAAACACCTGCTATACATGCGCATGTTTGCAAGGAGTCAGCTGTCTGAAGCAAGCAGACCTCGAGTACACCGCAAGCTACACTTGATGACTGCGCTCCATGCACACGATCAAGCATGCCCCGAAGTCACATATCTGGGACGGACCCGTGGTCAGCTTGTCGCCATGACTGCGACGATGATCATAGCAACAGCACAGGACCATTTTTGAAGGTGGTAATACTGATTAGGTACTAAGTAGCTCGTCGGCCAAACGGTCTCGACGTATGCAGAGAAGAACGCCGCTTCAAGCTGCTGTCTCATGGCCTGTGCCCATCACGAAATTCCGATGCCGCTCGAAAAGTGCCACGCTATGCACTTGTAACAAACGCCATTGCTGATGCATGGTATCATATGCCCGTTTCCGATCTCCACAGAATCACCTCCCAATTGCCATCGTAGTACTCTCACACTTGTACCGTGTCGAACTTATGCCGCGTTCTTGAACTCGTAGCCGCCGATGGTGATGGAGACGAAGTTTGATGGTCTGTTGATCGAGAGTCTGTTAGTGATAGCCCCCATGAACGTCGCTAAAAAAGCGGTATCAGTATTACTTACAGCTTCGGCTTCGGCAGCAGAGCCTTCTGCTGATTCAGAGTGTGGTCGAGCGCGAGCGCGTCCTTGGAGAAGTCTTGTGCTGGTTGGCGCAAAGTGTGCATTGCGCTGTAGCCGAAGAGTGTAAGGCCAGAGGCCACGGAGGCGATCTTGAGGGTGGCAGACATTGTTGGGTTCGGTGTTTGTGTGAGGGTGTAAAGAGCGGTCGGTGATATGTTTTATATGCGATGGGACGTCGTCTGCGTGTTGACTCCGAGGTGACTGCTGAAGCGACTGTGATACGACTCGATTCGACAGATCTTGAACTTGAAGGTGATGATGAGATGAAGAAGTCACGACAGCGATGAGAGGGATCGTCCTTATATTTTACCTGAGCACGCACATCCCTCTATACAGGCTGATCTGCACTGGGTTCAACGCCCCAACGCGCCCGTCGTGGAGATAAGACTTTGAAGCACAGACAGCACGACGGGAAGTTGAGGGATGCTGTTGGCTGTTTGCCTTCGACCGTTGCGCGCCCAGATTTGACCTTTTCGTGTCGCCACTTTTTTTAGAACGGCGCGGCAGATTTCGACAGGGTTGGGGACTGCCGCAGATCCGATCGTTGACAGGAACAGGCAATCCGTGCCTAGAATGACTTCCGCAAAGGTGGACTTCCGCAAGGCAATAGGCGGTAAGAGCCCGAATAGGAAGGTGTGCCATATGTTTTCAACAAGTTTCTTGCGATGGCGGTGAACCTCAATTTTACCCGGCCATTTCCATGCTGTCTGATGTATGAGCAGGATCGCTGCTCGTGCCCATATATTGTCGCGTCCCAGGGCGGGGACACGCAACTGGATCTTACGTCGGAGCGCTGCTGAGTCTCGGGACGACAAGGAGACCAGATCGCATTGGCTATGTCGGCATCTAAGGGGCGAAGTATCAATGACATCGAGAGCGAAAGCTTGCCGCCGAGACTGGAGCAATGTACGGCCAAAGACCGTAATGGAGCCGGTATTATACTAGGAGACCACTGCCACGGTTTCGTAACTACGAGGTGTACCTACGCACTCTCTGTCCCTGGCAGTAGCGAACAACAGGACTCTGGTAGTAATAAGCAACGATGTAAGTGCCAAGCAAGTAAGCCCGAAGCAGGCACAGAGCGGCCAGAAAGAACTTGGTGAGGCATCCAGCCCTTCTCACACCCCTTGGAGCGGTCCAGAGTCGGCACCGCCGGAAACCCACCTGCGCTGCCTTGCAAGACGTGATCACAAGCAGTGTGGGACTTCGCATCGAATTCGCATAACACATTCGAAGTGGTACAACAAGCCAACCAGCAACGGGCATTCGGTGTTTGTTGGTTCACCCGACCATGTTGACGGAACAGGTCCACGACAGGCTTACATCTGAAGGAAACGGAGCAGTATTGTACCGGTGGCCTGCCGGGATGCGCTCCTGGATGACAATCGAAACGAGTATGTAAAGTGGACATGGCTTGCTAGCCACGGCCAACTTAGAGGAACGCACCCACTTCTACAAAATTTCAAGTCTGTTTCCAACACAACGATTCAAGGCCATTCATGTGTGCGGGCATCAGAGAGGCCTTGCGGTTCGCATCCATATGGAGAAGGGGACGGATATGTACGATGTCGTGATCGTTGGTGCAGGTAAGTAATTTAGTCTCGTCCGTTGCGGTGGCAATGAGCATCTCAAGTTTCTCATGTCGTTGATGTAGGCATATCCGGCATCAACTTCGCATACCGCTTGCAGGAGAGGAACCTTGAACTCACTTATACCATCCTAGAGGGTCGACACGAGGTAGGCGGCACTTGGATTTGTTCAAGTACCCCGGTAAAGCACCATCCTTTGTGCATGTTACTGCCAGCTAATAGATGTATCTAGGTCTCCGCTCTGACACCAGCCTGTACACATTCGGCTTCTCTTGGCGACCATGGAAGGAAACCACATCCATCGCTGAAGGCCACCTTATCACGAAGTACCTGAACCAATCTGCACAGGAGAACGGGATCGACCAGCACATTCAATGCAACCGCCAAGTCAATGCCGCTCGCTGGTCCTCGGAGCACAAGATGTGGTCGTTGGACGTCACAGGGAATGGCGCCGAGAAGACCTACCGCTGCCGGTTCATGATACTGTGTACCGGTTACTACGACTATAACGAGGCTCTCGACGCTTCCATCCCTGGCATTAAGACATTCCGAGGTCCTGTGGTTCATCCGCAATTCTGGCCAGAGGACCTCGACTACTCCAAGAAAGACGTTGTCATTATAGGAAGTGGTGCTACGGCAGTCACATTTCTACCAGCGCTGGCCGAGCAGGCTTCGCACGTGACGATGCTGCAGCGCTCGCCTGGCTATATACTATCGATCCCTCCTCAAGATGGCGTTGAGAAGTTCATCTGGAGATGGTTCAGGCCTGCTATGCAAGATGGACTCTTGTGGCTCAAGTGGTTGCTGCTGCCCTTTATCTTCGTATTTTGCCGACTCAGATATCCGTTCCTGCGTGATCCACTGACTGACCGAGTACTCACAGGTCAACATGTTCTACTACTTGCCCTCCTTCGCTCGGAACTTCATGCGCAAACAGACAATGGCGCAACTGGGCGATGAAATGGCCCTCGATCCGCACTTCACGCCCAAGTATGAGGTCGGCGAACAAAGACTGTGCTTCTGTCCCGACAGCGACTTCTACAAAGCTCTTCGAAGTGGCAAAGCGTCCATTGAAACCGACGTTATCGAATCTGTTACCTATGATTCCATTAGACTGATATTGGGAGGGAACTTCACCCCTATATTATCATCACAGCTACCGGTCTCAAGCTACAAATCGCCGGCAGCATCGAACTCACTGTAGACGGTAAGCCATACGATCTGCCGAGCAAGTACGTCTGGAAGGGCGCTATGCTACAAGACCTGCCGAATTGCGCCTTTGTTATAGGTTATGCAGACGCTGCCTGGACGCTTGGTGCAGATGCTACTGCGCAGCTTATTACTCGCATCCTTAGACAGATGCGTCGTGAGGGCGTCGTGGAAGTGCGACCACACATGACCAAGGCCGACAAGAAGACCATGCAGGAGAAGCCACTTCTACGTCTTAGCAGCACTTATATCACCAAAGGCGGACAAGTTCTGCCTAGAGCTGGCGATCGTGGGCAGTGGGCAGTCAGAAGCTATTACTTGAAGGACATCTTGATCGCTTGGTTTGGTGATATCAAGTCTAGCATGGTCTGGGTGAAGGGTGCATAGACCTTTACCCAGTTGCTTTGAAGATGTTGAAAAGGATTCCGCATGCTTCCGAATGCTGACCGTGCATCCTCTACCATGGCAAGCAAGTTGTCGCAGCTGGACAGAATGCAAGAGTTTAGGAGTCAATACCTGTGGCCGCCGAACCGATGCCGAATCATGTTTTACATTCTGCTTACCTTTGGATTCTCGATCGTCGACAGATCGTTCGGAAGGACGTCGTTAAGAAGCCTGCATATTCTTAGGCACTCCGTGACTATGAAGGCTCAAAGGCGCAGTACCATATCATCGTGTCCGAGTCAGATAGATGCTCAATACGCAAACAAACAGATCTGCTCTGGAACGAGGCTCACGCCAGCATCACAAAACCGACTTCAATGGAGTGGCATCGGTCTATACACAGTTGACTTCTCTAATTCCAAAAGGTACGTAGCAGCGAGCATCGTCAAAAGCTCACACGCTCTTGCTCTTGGTGGCTGAAGCTTCCGCTACCCCAACAACGATCTTCCCAACTGTTCGGCCAGAGGTCAGTCTTTCGAAAGCTTGCTTAGTCTGTTCGAAGGGCACGACCTGATCTAAGACCACCTTCACCCGCTTCTCCGTAACCCAGTCACGAATCTGCTCAAGCTGCTCGAGCTTAGGCTGTCCGAATATCTGGGTCAAAGTCCTTTGACCTCCACCCATGAAACGCGGGAGCAGCTTCATCGATAAGAACGGCACCATGAAAGACGCCGTCATGTTGAAGGGCAGTACGATGTATGGTGCACCTTCACTGGTGTACTCGTGCGCTTTCCAGTAGAGCTCTGGGTTGGTGAAGACGTTGTCAAGCACCAGATCGAACTTTCGCACCTTCGCTGCTTCCTTGAGGTCGTGAAGCAGAAGGCCTTCGGTGTAGTCAATGACTTCCGCGCCTAGAGAGCGGCAGAGCTCGGCGTTGCGGCTGGAGCAGGAGACGGTGACTTTGTGGCCCATCGCTTTTGCTATCTGGATCCCGAAAGTGCCAGTTCCGCCGCTGCCGCCATTGATGAAGATGCGGCGGTTTGGCTTGATGCGCGGGAAGATGGATTGGTAGGCCGTAAGTCCGGCGATGGGGATGGCCGCTGCGTCGGTGGGAGACAACGGTCCGATCGAAATTGCATGGTCCGTATTTGCAATGCCATAGTCTGCGAGCATGCCTCCTGCGAAGATGTTCTTTGCTGAGCCAAAGACCACATCGCCCTTCTGAAAGAGGTCGTTCGCGGGTCCTTGTACAACCTCACCAGCGAAGTCTGTTCCTGGGGTCGCTGGCTTCGAGATGGCGAAGGGGTAGAGTATCGACTCCGCAGGTCTGTGATCGACAGGATTGAGGCCTACTGCTAGTACTCGGATGAGCATTTCTTTGGAAGCTTTGACTGTCGGAACGGCGGCATTTGTGTTCAGTCTCAAGTTTGGAGTGATGCCACCACCATTGCTGGAGTATTGCCAGGCCCTCATGGTTGATGCGATAGTCATGATCCCGGACCGGTATGAGGCAATTCCGTCGGAGAAAAGACGTCTCCAGGGCTCGACGCTCTTGGTATGGGTTCGATGAATTTAGTTTGTTTGGTTGAGTTTTACTCCTTCCTCTTCGCAAAGCAGCTCCACTGATTACATGTATCGATCTTAGGTATTGCGGACGGCACCAATCTCCCTGACCTCAGTTAGGATGACAGCCGCGGGATAATAGACCATCCGACCAGTGTTCTCGACCATCTTCATCTGGAACGCTTGACCATCGCACATGTTCGTGGGTGCTGGAATGCGTGGGGTGGGCGCTTGCTTTGCTTGCTGGAAAGCTGGAAACCCCGAATCCCCGGTACAGTTGCATTGCGAGATGTCGTTCGCTTCAGCATCTGCTGTTTAGGAGGCTGGGCAGCTTATTGACTATACCGCCGTTCGTATCCATGACGGTTCGTTGGCTGTGCCCGGAGAATGCTGTTTGGGAGATATCGAGCGGACCAAATGTTGATTGCCGTTGAAACGCTCCGTGACCGACATTGACCGAGCTCAGAGGCAGTGAGATGTGGTAACAGTAACAGATCATGAGGCATACTATTTGTTGTGGTGAAGAGCGTACAACTTAAGAGTATTGCGGGCGCGTAGTAGATGTCAGGACTCACGGTATCTTTGTTTCAGCACAGGATGTTGACATTGGAGGACACCGCACTCAACGGCATACCTATTGGACGCCAATGCGTATGATTGTTAGTCGATATGCTTCGGCGATGCAGAGCCGCGGATCAACCAGATCTACCATCCGACCTCCGCCCCATCGTACTGGTAGAACTTCCCATTGTCGCTTTCCTTCAAGCCGTTCACAACCTTCAGCATCCCTCTGATACTCTCCTCCTATAAACGAGGTCAGCGAATCCACACAACATCATACCTGACAACAACTCGAACTCAAATCGCCTGATCTCCACCCATCCTCGTCTTCACCCACCCCGGATCCATACAGATCACCACACAACCCTTACCCAACTTCTCCTTCAGCACACCACTTTGGTGCACCGTCAACATGTTTACTCCCGCCTTCGAAATGGAATACGGAGCACACTTCCGCGGCGAGATACCAAGAGACCTCGTCATGCTGCCGAGTCCGGGAGTCATGTTCATGATTCGTACATTTTCAGCCAGAAGACCTTGTTCCAGTAGGATAGAAGTAAGGTTGGCCGGCCCAATAACGTTGATGTCGAGTTCGCGATGAAGATCGTCTGCGTGCAGGTCAAGGCATGTCTGTTGCGGGACAGAGTTGACAGCGGCGTTGGCGAGTAGGAAGTCGATCTTGCCACCGTTGAGGTGTTTAAATGCTTCCGAGGCGGATGAGGAAACGGAGCTCTTGTCTGAGACGTCGCATTCGAGGATGTGGGTGTTGGACGAGACGACTTTCTTCAGGTCGCTGGTGTCGGCATTGGCGCGGGTGGTGGCGAGGATGGTGTTGGAGGAGTCCTGGGCGATTTGACGGATGAACTCGAGACCTAGGCCTCGATTCACGCCGGTGATACAGTAGACGGGCATGATGGGTGCTGGTGGTTAGGTTTGGGTGGAAACTCGGAGAACAGTTGTATGAAGTGGTTCTTGTATGCACCGATCAAGAGTAGAAATGCAAAAAAGTGACAATGACAAAGATGGTGTGAATCATGGGTTTACAGAGAGCTTTTTCTCATGCGTGGTTTATCATGACGGTGTTTTTGATATACCTGCCTAAAGAAGCTCTCTGTGTGCCGGCATTCGGGTAAATGAAGCTTTTTAGCCGGTCGAAAAGAGTCCAGTGAACGCGATGCTGTCAACAGGCGACTTACCTTCGAAACGTCTTTTGATACCAAGACTGGGCTCCAACCATGCAAGCAAGTCTTCGGTGCCGCTAGCTTTCACTCCGCAGTTGAACGAAGGATTGCTGCTCACTCGTTCTCCACAAACCTCAAGAGACTTCCTTGGGTGTCCCAGGATTCTCTGTACTTCTTTGCAGCCTCGACTGCTGCGTGTGGAGGTGCCATCAGAGATGCGGCGTCCTCGACTTTGTCAACCCTGGGGGCTGCATCAGAGAGAGATTTCCTCCTTCCGGCCTGGCGTACTCGCTTCCATTGCAGTGTGTATCGCAGGCTATCGTGCTCCTCCCCTGTCTTCTCTGGCTTCGTTTTGTCCCTTGAGTGAAGCCGCACCGCTCTCTTCTCAACGGGAAGCTGGAGGACAAAGCCAAACGGCCCCAGACGGTCATGCACACTTGCTCTATGCTGCTCCATCACGCCCGTCGCCTCCAATGCTTCCACTATGCTTGCAAGCTCTACGGCTTTTGTGGCAAAGGACTCTACCTCCAGCCGGAAAATTGGTACCGAGAGACTGGCCACGTCTCGAATGAACGAACGTATGTGATCCTTGATTGGCAGACCGCGGGGTGCTCCTCTCCTGTCACAGTGGAAGACCGACAACGTGAAGAGTGCCGGGACGAAGGCTGAATGCCTTACAGTCCTAAGCAAGCGGTATGGCCGACTCAAGTCTTGTAGCGCCGTAACATGATGCCAGTGAATATGCTGAAGATTACGCTTGGCGGTCGGGGTAAGTGACTCGAGGAATGTCGCATGGCGGCCAAATATACCCGCGGCATGTATGTGGGTGGAGTTCGAGCCAGCAGGTTCCAGCTCGGTCCGGCTGACGTTGAAGTGGTGAACGGCTTGTCGCATAGGGAGAGCGTTTGTTTCCAGCCAGATAAGGCGGCACGTCTTGAGGAGGGCTGTGTTGTGCTTCTGTCGGATCCACTCGCTAGGAACGTGATTGTGTACGGAGCATTGTGTGTTGAGTGTGGGATCAGTAATTTTGTCTGTTGCAGTGGCGTAGGAGAAAATCAAGTTGCGGATCTCGGCGGGGAGTCGGAATAATGGAGATTGTCGCTGTTGATGGCATCTGGAGGATTCTCCCAAGCCAGTCGCGATGGTGACCTGCTGCTGTGTGATATCTTCAACCTCCGCTACTGAAGTGGTCGGTGATGCCATGGTTGCGAATAGACAGTCGTCTAAACGTGGTGCACGCTATGATCGCGGCGTAAAGGGCAGCAAGCAGCTGCTACGATGCTGGTGAGTTACCAGTCCGGGTTGTACAGTGGTGTTTCTTGAAGGGCCCCCCCCACGTGACTTGGTGGAATCTCAGAGCCCTGTAATACGACGAATGGCCGAGGACTAAGGGCGACGAGTCTACGTAGCCTTACTAGTAGTAAAAAGTTGCTATTCAAAAGCCGGAACGAGCAGAGAGTGACCTCGCCGTCCTCGGGTGACCTTCCTAACTGAGCCGGAAGTCACGTGGGTGGGGGCCACTTCAAGAAACCCACGGTACCAGGCCCTGCCGTCCCTAGGCGCCAGAACGCCTAATCGAGACTAGCTTCCCAAACAAAGTGTCCAAACCTGGACTTCACTGAAGTGCTTGAAAAAGGGACAACGGCATAACATGGCGCGACACAAGTCCGAGGTCAGTGACGAGGTGATGAATGGCAGGAGCAAAGCATGAAGCAGTCGCGCCGTGCAGAACGCAGCAGTGGCGGGCTTCGTAAGGCTGGCGTTGCAGAAGCACGGAGGATCTAGTTAGACAAAATGCAACACTTTTCTCGAACCGCCCTTTTACCTATGCCTCTGCGTACAATGCCCATGACTTGGAAATGTATCAAATTCAACAGCTTATCAGACTTGCCAGATCATCTCTGACCCGATCATCGTGCCTGTGACAGTCATAGGACGATGCCGTCTCCATGTATATTGTACGACTTAGGTACCGTCCTGGCGTTTTGCATGATCGCATCGCTCGTCAATTGAGACCGAGCGTGGTTAGGGGTTTCCCATCCCTGTCATAGCCTGCCAAATACCCAAGAAAGACTAAAAATTCCTGCTGCATCGCCGGAACCCATCGAGTCTTGACTTGATGCCCAAAAGCTGCCCTGTTGGTTTTCAGTCGTCCAAGACACCTTTTCCTGGCTGATACTCCCGCCGTCTGTGGCTGTGGTTTCACTGGCTTCTTTCTGACCTGCTGCCTATCCGCAGGTCTCGCAGGGGGTAGCTCTGTGTACGGTGGTGGTGGTCGGGGTGTATTGAATCGCACAATGCGCGGCGGTTCTTCGTTCGGTGGCCACTTGTCTGGCCATCGCTCGCTCTCGTCATCGCGGACTTGTTCGGGTCCGGGAATTTTGAGGAGTGCCCTATTGGACCAGGTGTCTAGAGTATGTCGAGGCCATAGGCCGTGATATGTACCGTAAGCGCTCTCGACATCGACATCGGCTGGTCTAATGTAGGAGGCGGCGGCTGGCAAGAGCATTTTAGTTAAGCCTGAAGGTGGTTTTTGGAGATGTCCAGGTTAAGCCAAATTCGTGAGAGGTTCATTCGCATAGTAAAGAGCAGGTCGTCTTCTTATACGGTTCGCAAAGTGGAAAAGAGGCCGAGAAGAAATCGTACGAATCATTCTCGAGGAAATGGTCACAGTGAAAAGGCACTCGAACTTTGGTGGTAGAGTGTAGTTCTAGTACTCCTCACCCAACTTACCGTAGAAGTCAGCTTGGCGGACCAGGGAATCCTACATCTTCCACGATCGCTGGTGATGTCTGTCTCGCTATGGAAAGTCAGATTTCGCACTTCGACATACTGTATACCTTAAGTCGCGGGGGAGGAATTTGAATGTCGACGCTTGTTGGCGTTGTGTAACACTTGGTATCTCCGAGCCAAACCCCGGCTGAGACTTGACTTGACTTTCCAGCGCGTTGCATGTATTGTATCAACACCACACAATGAGCTCGCAAACGCCCAACGCAAAGACAGCATCTGCGTTGCCTCCCTTTAAACATGTCGACATACTCCAAACTCCGACATCTCTCCTCTACGCCAACCTCCAACCCGTCCTGCTCCTCTCGATCCTCCTCTTCAGCTTCAAGACATTAGTCCAGGATCCCGTCAACACATTATTAGGCCTCGCGCCTACAGTCACAATACTACAAGGCCTCTACTGCGCTCTGTGCCTCCCATCAACAAACCAAGCACCAACAACCACATCAAAGCCCGGTCAAAAGAAGAAGCCAGCGAAGCCAGCGCAGGATGTCTGGGCCAAAGTAGTGGTATGTCATCAACCTACACCATTCCTGACTATATACTAACATATACTCCAGCCCGCTCTCCTCTCCCTCCTCCTGGTCCTCGTCCTCTCCACACCCATCCTCTACATCATCGTCATCCTCTTCGGCGCACCCCTCACCACCCACCAACCACACACCATCCTCCTCGCATTCCACCTGGCTCTCCTCACGACACCGCAGCTCTATTACGCGCACGGACTGGAAGCGCAGACGTGGTATAAGCTTGTGAGCCTACAGCTACCGGTTGATGAGCTCTTGGGCATGAGTCTGGGAGCATGTACGGGAGCATGGATCGGAGCGATCCCCATACCGCTGGACTGGGATCGTGAATGGCAGAAGTGGCCGGTGACGATTGTCGTGGGACTGTATGTTGGCGCTGTGGTTGGGAAGCTGTTGGGTGGGTATCTGTTTAAGGGGTGGAGAATAAAGCTGTCGTGAGAGTAGTTGGGAACCAATTCTTCCACTCTCGGGTCTGTGCCAAATCGCCCATACCACGGATACGTCGAAGCAATCGCTTCTCTGCAGATATTCAACATGGTCACGTGAGGCCAAGCAAATCTCCGCTTACATGATTGCTGAGAAACATGCATGTATCTGTACGACTACATGTATCCATCCCTCCTGCCACAACTCGACTGGAAGATGACAACGCTTTACCAATGCTTCATCATGGCGTACTATTACCAAAGCTGGGGATATTTTAGGATCTTGATATGAGGTTCCGCTCCACGCAACAGTACACCGCTAGGATGATTCAGCGACTATGCTTGATCGAGGAGTGTCAAGTGCATTCAGCGCAGCGGTCGGACATGAAGCCCTTCTCGATGGAGGTATGCCAGGGTGAAAGTGTCACTGGCTGGCTGCACTGCGCATGAGGACTGAAGCCTGCAATGAAGCTTGTACGACAAAGCTGCATGTCTTTGGACACAAATATACTGCACGAGCGAGTACCGGCAGACACCGCTCTACCCTCTGGCAGCAGTATATATAGTTTCTGCTGCTCTCATCTCCCACGAACTGTCTACCATATCAACCACAAGCTCCCGCTGAAGTCCAATCGCCCGCCATGAAGTCCTTCACCACCATCCTCCTCGCCACCGCGGCGCTCATCGCCACCACTGTCGCAGATACCTTCCCATGGGAACGCCTCAACAAGAACGACTCCGTACTCCTCATCGTCGACATACGAACCGGTCTCTACGGTCTTGCCCGCGACTTCGACCCAACCTCCTACTACAACGCCATGCTGGCTCACTCCGCGATGGGGCATCTGTTCGACCTTCCGGTAATCATCACGTCTTCTGCCCAGACCGGCCCGAATGGGCCGTTTCCGAAGGAGATACTGGACATGTATGTATCAAAAGCAGTAGCGTGGCTGATGGGTACTGGATGCTGACCAAAAGCGCAGGTATCCGGACGCACCGCTAATCCAACGCCATGGCGAAGTCGACGCCTGGGACAACCCCGAATTCCGCGCCGCAGTTGAGGCGACAGGCAAGAAACAGATCATCATGGCTGGGATTACTACCGACGTTTGTACGTAACGACCTCACCCATTCCCCACACTTATTTCTCATCCGATGCTTCCAGGCACGACCTTCCTCGCCCTCTCGCTGCGCGCCGAAGGCTACAGCGTCTGGGCTAACGTCGAGGCCCCGGGCACCACGAGCGAGTTCATCCGCGACGTCAGCAATGATCGTATGGCACGCGCGGGCGTGCAGCTGGTCAGTATGTTTTCGATTGTGACGGATCTGATGCGCGATTGGAGGAGTACGCCGGGGGGTGCGGAGGTGCTGACGTGGTTGACGAAGTATTATCCTGCTTATGGTATGGTTGCGCAGGCGCATGGGGGGGCGGTGGAGAATGGGACGCTTATCCCTGGGGAGGAGGCGTTGCTGGCGTAGGGCTAGCGGATGCGAGTGAGGCTTGGAATGGAGCTGGGAGGGGAGATGGTGGTGGGACGTCGGTGTCTGCCTCGGTGAGAAGCTGTAATGTGATGGTGGTACGTAATACACGATCCGAAAACTGCTCTCAGCGGATATCACAGACAGTCCGAGTTTTGTTACTCTCTGGTTCGCCACCCTGTGCACTCTGCCGGACAGTCCATCGTGCTACCTTGCAAGCCTCTCGGACGGATTGGCAAAAGCGACAGGCCAACCGAGCGGTCACGGATTCCTGCTCGAGGCTGCGGTGCACACTCCAACAACCATCACAGGCACGTCTTCCACAGTGATGCAGTGCCGCCGGCTCCAACAGAATTAGCATCCACCATCTCCACCTCTCAAAGCGACTCCGGCGGCTGCGTAATATACGTCAACTTATCCCCATTCAACTTCTTAAAAAGCTTCCCCAACCCCTCATGAGAATAATCCTTCTCATTCCACATATCCTTATGATACTTCACCTTCCCCTCCCCATCTAGCCCCAAACTCACAAGACTATCTACCGCCTTCGGCGTATTCAGCAAACGAGGCGTATACTCATGTCGTAACTTGAACACAATCTCGTCGTCCTTGTCGGACACGACTTCGGTCTTGAGCGTCCGGAGTTTGGAGAAGACTTTGGGGAGACCCCACCATTGGCCGGCGATTTTGTAGCGGGTGTCGCAGTAGCTGTAGGGGTCGTCGTAGCTGGGGGGTGTTAGTGATATTGGTATTGAATGGAGGAGGGGGATGGGGGGCGAACATGGATTTCTCGGCGTAGACGTTCATGTCGTCTTCGGAGCAGCTGCCGGAGTAGAGGTTGGTGATGTGGGTGATGATTGCTTGGTGTTGGTCGGAGATTTTGAGGGATTTCTCTGGGAAGGGTTCATAGTCGACATTTTTGCTGACGCCTTTGGGAAGGTCGTCGGAATGGCCGGTTAGTCCTTGCGGATCTGGGACGGGCTCATATTTTTGATGCAGGTCTTCTGCTGATTCTGGCATTTTGGGAGGTGTGTTCCAGGTATCTATTACGAAGTTGAGATAATGTGAGCAACGGAGTGAGGACATTGGTAGTGTGCAGCAGTATGTACTGTATATTCGTCTGATCTTTGTGGATCACAGGGTCAAGATGACCTCATTGAAGCCGGTCAACTCAGCCCACACTTGCATGTACTGCCTTCTGTACGCACAAAGACCACGTCGAAGAACAAAACGTGCAAATTGTGTCGTTCCGAGACATGTTCAGGCACGTTATCTACATAGTACGAAGAATGCGCGCCGTGTCTCTGTGAGGGCGCATGGCTACTATCAGTCGGTAGCGTCCCGAAGACGACCATCGTCACGTCAGGGGTTCGATGGTGGTACAGGCCTATCTGGAAGAGAAGCGGCTGTTGCTTTATCCTGGTTCTCAATCAAGAAAACCAGAATGTCCTGATCCAGGCGGTATTCATTAGGCGCATTGCGGTGTTCAGGACGGCTCAAAATCCCTGGTTGGAATAGACCAGCTAGCTTTTTTGTATCCATCTTGTTGACATCACTCCTGAACGCAAAGACAGCCAAGAGGTCCAGCAGGTACAGAAGTAGCTGTCGGTTGACGGAAGGCAATCCAGCTATAAGAGCGTTGTACCGCTTCAAAGAAGCCAGGACTTCTAGGCTCTCCGGGACGATGTTTGCTGCTTTGTCCACGCTTGCGTGGTATGCTGTGCGGAAGGCATCGTAACTAGCCAGAGGTATGACTGGCTCCGGAAGCGTCAGGATGTAAAGTAGTAGTACCTTAGCTAGGTCGTGGACTGTACAGGTGTCGTCGCACTTGAGGTCCTTGCCATGTCTCGGGGGTGTATCGAACTTGACACGGAGCCGCTCAACCCTCTTTGGAGTGCTAGATACTTCAAAGATATGTTCAGTAGACGTCCCTGTACGGTTGTTAGACGGTTCTAGAGCAATTAAATGCATACACCCGGAGTTGAAGTCTCTTGTAGTGTCGTACCTTCTTCCTTGAGTAAAACTCCACACTTTGCGACCACCAGTGATATGTAGCCATATATGAATTGCTCTCCGCTTTCGTTAGTGAGGCTGATCCCCACGTTCGCATATCGAATACTGTCTCGTAGAGCGACCCCGAAGACCTTCTGTGTATCTCTAACGACAGATTGTTCTTGCGCTTCTGCCGGCTTTCGTCTGAACGGTATTCTTAAGAAAACATTGTTCTTCCTTTTGGGCGTTTGCTGGGGCGACTGATGTTGTTGGCTGGCAGCCGCAAAAGCTTCTCTGGTACTTGATCCTTGGGTGCTCGGCTCGATGGGTGAGATACCGAATTGATAGCAGTCGGGGTTTGATATCTCGATCGCATATATTGGCAAGGCGAACATTGCGATCTTCGAAACTTCACCGAGCGTCAATGATGATGATATCGATAATGCAAGGGTGCTACGACCATCATCGACAAGCGACGACTGTGAATGACCTCCACTAGCATGTCTATACACGCGCGTTTTGCTCAATTGCTCCTCGAAAGCAGATATGTGGGCCTTGAACGGAACATGGACGATCGATGCAGGTTCCGCAAGGTCTAGGGCTTCTGCGGATGATTGGCTGTGTATGCTGTTATCTGTTGGGCCGGCACCTGCCCCAGGTGTCGTTGAGCCTTCCTCGACTGCTTTTCGAGGTTCTTGTCGCATGATACCGTCTTCAATGTTGCGAAGTGATAGCGACAATCTTCGATCTGAACGTAAGAGCATTGATATCTTGTCACACAGACTGTCCATACTGCGTTCCGCTTCGAGCATTGAGGAACTACTCGCAAGTCAGCTGTGTCAGGTCGGATATGAGCGAGTCTGTTGACATTACTCAGCAAGTAGTGTCTTACCATTGTATGATATTGAGCATCAGTGTGAATGAGGCTTTATGCCCTTGGAGCCTAGTAATGAGGGGCTGTACTTCGTCACTCTTCACGTACCACTTAGTACGATCCCACGCCGTCATCTTCGTATTCGAACGCATAGACTTCAAAACCGCGTCGAGTTCGGAATACGTCAGTACGCATCCTGTCAGAGTTGCAGTAATGTGTTCCACGGTAATGAGCGATAGCCTCGCTACAGAGGCCTGAGCGTAACCGTCGATATAGGTCTGTAGTGGCGTAAGCACGAACGCAATAGCCTCGAGTTCTGTTGCCGCTGCCTGCGCAAGACGAGGCGCATCTTTGATGATCGTGCCCAGGCTGTAGAGCTGCGGTACCAACTTGGTCGTGGTCGCCAGCAGGCCCACAACGGATGCTGTCACCGACAATGGATCCATCTGAATACCGCCCAAGTTCCACGATTGTCTGAAGACTGGCTGGAAGGTTTGAGATACATACTTCGTTGCCACAAGGCTCGGTTATCATCGCGTGGGATGCTAGACTAGCAGCATCGTGGCGCTGCCGGAGCTGCGCAAGCTCTACCCGAAAGACGGACACCTGGCGATCCAGACAGTTCATTAGTAGCTTCACGATCGGCCACAGAAGGTGCGTATATCGGAGTAGGTGGACTATTCGAAAGTAGCGTCAGCATAGCACTCATGCTGCAAGACTGGATGTTCATCGTGGAAGAAAGGGTGATTGCAGCACGGTCGACCAGCAGCCACTGGTCGTTTGTACAGATAGCCATATTATCGATGCAGGTCCCATGGTCGTAAGTTTCCCCGATCTACCGATGCTGTCCAAACCCTGCTCAGGAATTCCTCAGCCGAAGTGAACTTATGGTCTGGGAACAGCTCGTTCATCTCCACCGACGAGTCCCAAGCACCCTTAGTGCTGCTGAGCAAAACACCAATGGGTACAGCTCGCAGGAGAGCATCTGCCTCATCTCCGGACACCGCGTGATGGGATGTTTCCAAACCCCAGGACACTTTCAATTTGCCAGCTTCCAGATCATGTAACTCTACAGTTGAGATGTCGAAGGGGCAACCTGCAGTACAGATCAGCCTAAGCAACCGACTTCATGCTCTTGGTACACTTCTGAGAGACGCCAACATACCTCGCACCCTCGCACCAATCTCGTAGATTTGCGAGAACGTCAGCCTGTTGCCCTGAATTCCGCCAGATGTCGGCCATCTGCCTTCGTACTCAATCGCTCGGGTGACGATGGCTGCCAGGTCAGAGACTGTGGTCAGGGTCATGATGGCATGTTCGTGTCCCCGTGCAATGATACCGCGTTTGTTCTGGAAGTCGAAGACGGTCTGCAGTGGGTCTACATATTTCGAAGTCTTGTGAGGGAATGCCAGGTAGTCCAAGAAGAGACCAGGCTGGAAGAGACTGTACTCAATGACCTGAGTTGAAAGTCAGCATTAAGTCGCTTCCACAAGGAATGCCATGTGTGAAGCTGACTGGACTGTCTTTGTTGACTTCTCTCAGATACTCTCGTATCCTCTCCTTTCCCTCCCACCACGACATGTTGACGGTACCTTTACTGTTCGGTCGGTAAGCCAACTTACTCCGTCAAGACAGAACGATTGTGGCGTAGTCACCTTCCGTACTCGCTTGGTGAGAATCGTCTCACACCAGCGGCGATCGCCGCATCGATCAGATTCTTCTGCGCCTTCTGCCCTGGGTCGGAGAGGAGCTGAATGAACGATAGTACAGTGTCGATACCACGGAGGGTATCACGAAGAGCAGTTTTGTCTTCGTAGTCAACTTGCTTCCACTTGATTCCGGAAGAACCAACCGTGGTCGAGGTGTCCTAGATGGATCAGCTACTTCGCAGCGATTGGAAGACTGATGGTCAACCACTCACACTTCTGGTTAGAATCACAATGCTGTGCCTCTCACGCGCTCTGATAGCATTGATAATTTCTCGCGCAACCTCTGCAATCTGTGTGAGCTGCGTGGCTGACTGAATGGGAGCTGACCTCACATACGTCCAGAACCACCAGCTATAGCAATCTTGACCATTGTCAGTAGTTCGAAGGTCAACCGGAATGTAACGACGATGAAAGTCACCAGCGATAACCTTGGACTGATGGAAAGAACAAGAATAGTAAGTTGCAGGAGAAGTACTTGTATGTATTGGACCAATTCGTTTCGACCGCGGCGCAACATTTAGTATCTGGAGGATTCGACATAGCGTCGGACGTCCTCGTGTTCATACTTCGTCTGCAGTACTTCGTATGCAGTACTTCGTACTGCAGGCAAGCAGAGAAGAGACAGACCACAAGCCCGCGGCGGAAGTAACAAAATAGAAGCGGCGATGGGCTCCACTAAAGTACCTACGCGTCTAAGAACGGACACAACTCCCATCAACTATTTTGACATTTCCGTGCACCATCATATGTTTATTGATGCTATTGACTGAATTGTGTGGCAGCAGCTACGGACGATGTGCAGGCCGAAGAAGGTTATCCAGCAGCATGTCAAGCATGTATCGTACATGTGCTAAATGATGTAAATGGGCATACGGTCATACAGACTGAAAACTGTCGCAAACCGGCATTGGTTGAAGGCACAGTACATCTATCCGAATCGACGACAACTTCCTACACTGCGGTGAAAGTAACACGAGCCGCGTTGTACGTATTGGCTTTATATCTACGGGGGGTGAGATCGCCTCTCGAAGCCTAGTATCTTTTTATATTGACGACCGGCCCGGCATACTTCTTCCTACCTCTAGCGACGTAGTCTACCGTCGCAATTATGAAGACGCCGCCGAACATGACCTAGAAGAAGGTCAGCAGAAGTACGGTAGCCGGATAAAGCCTCGAAACATACCACGCCCCAGTTCATGGTCTCGGGCGTCACTACTGCACTCACTGGGAAAAAGCTAATTATCCCTGTTTATGTGGAAGACCATCATCAGCTCCTGTTCCGTATAATGGACGCACATCTCCGAAGATCATCTGACTTACCTGAGAAGATAACAAACAGGAAGGAGAGCAGGTTTAGTGGCAATCCAAACATTCCGAGGGACCATCTTGCAGACGGAAGTGGCTGACCGCGCACACGTCTCAGCAGTATGCAGCCAACGCTGAGGGCGTACGAGAACGAATCGCACCGTTGAGAAGGGCTACGATACTGTTGAACGCTGTGGAGCTGCCTAAGTTGATCAGGGCGAGCACTACGCAGATCGACAATGAGAACAGGATGGCGTTAGCTGGAATTGGAGTGCCGATTGTGACGACCTACATCAGGATCAGCATCATGCACCGAAGCGATTATTCATTCCTCTACCTTTCGAAACCAACCGGAGAAAGGCAAACCACCGTCGCGAGCAAGTGACCACGCTTGACGTGACGCCGCTGCCATGGCGTTCAGGGCAGTGCACATGGTAAGGAAGAGCGGGATGCAAGTCATGACGGTGGCGCCGGCCTTGCTTCCCGTGGCAGCGTAGAAGACGTCCACGAAGAGAAAGGGCGATGTCGAGCCAAGTAGTGTGGGGAGGTCTGTACTGCAGAAACAGAAGGTGATGATCATGACGAAGCCCATCGCTCCGTTCAACAGAATGGTGCCCAACATCATCTAGTAGTTGTCATGGTCAGCTCGATGACCAACACACTTCCAGGGCGTTCACCTAGCCAAGGCAGCACATGGCTAGGGCATAAATTTACACGTGGTACGGCGAGCGAGGCGTCCTTGACTTCCTCAGCCAAATGTACAGGAGCGTCACTGCCTAGGCACCGACAAACACAAGGTCAGTAGAAGTCAATGATACCTGGTGCTCCCAGAACGATCTGCTAGCAGCGCACAACTCACCAACGAAACTACCTGTAGCGCTGATTTGACCAATAACGCAAGCAGCACCAATAGAAGACGACCCTCCGAAGTTGGAGAAGCTACCGAAGACCTCACTTGCGGGAGCTTTCGGCGCCAATGCCCATCTACAGCCATGTTAATCGAGCAGACCCAATCTTAGCAATGTTTGTACTTGCAGAGGAATGATGATCGCAAAGAATCCGAAGATATGGAGACACAGTATGATTCCCTCCAACAGCGGCAACTTTCTCGAACCGAAGGTGTTTACGAAAGTTCCGAACCCGGCGACCGCGATCATGAGAAGAGTGACGTGCCAAGGTTGGTACACAAACCCTTCGTTGTTGAGTGCCGCCAGCTGAAGGATGATCGTAGCGCTGGTATAAGACGCTCCCGCGATCACAGCCTGCCAACCCAGCGCGGACAGCTAGCCTACAACATAACTGAGAAATCGCTGCTGGCTGGGAGGGGCCAGCTCCGAAACCCATCCTGGCATAACTTGTCAGCGACCAGCCAGTGAACAACTGCCAGGCGGGTCTTCCAGGCTTACGATATTGTCCACCACTGGTAGGAGACATGCTCGCCATCTCAGCAAGCGACATCACGAGCGCGATGGTGATTATCCAGGTCGCCAGATACACCCAGATCATTCCGGCTGTGCCTCCGTTAATCAAGCCGAATATCGCCGCCTGGAGCACTGCTATCCAAGTCGCCATGGTCACTGCTGCCATGCCTAATATGGCAAATGATTTGAAATTTCGCCGCAGTTCCTGGGTGCGGCCCAGACGCTGCATATCCAATGCATCCTCTCTGGTACCGGTTGCAACACCAGAAGCGTCTGTCTGGCGGAGCTTTTCATCAAAGTGGGTTTCGGTAGGTTTCTGCTGGAGCTCGTAGAAGTCGGTCTTGCTTTGTAGGTCCATCGTGCTATCTTGCACCAGAAGAGCGATTTTCCAGCACGCGGAGAACCCGAAGCCAACAAGTAATGGAGGTAACAATAAGGTAATTGAGAGACATGGCTCGAACTCGAATTGCTCCACAAGGCCTCGGAAGGCATGGTCCACTGTCGTGCAAAGCGCCTACGACAAATGCCCAAGCTTGGTTCGGTTGTATCAAGCTCTGCAAAGAGTCCCTGCAGATTTGACGGAGGACCAGGATAAAGCGTTCTATCGAAGCACGCCGATGCGAAGTACCGGAGATAGTGCTATATGGGTGCAGACAGACACGGCACGCATGACTCGTTTGGAGTGCTACCTTAGACGGCGAAATGCTCTGTTTTGACTGGCTGATTCTCGACGAATCTAAAGATCGTCTCCCAGGTTGACCTCGACCACGTCGTGCAACTTGTTGTCGAACGACATCTAGTGTGTCCCGCTCCATCCCGTGGCGGCGCCGCGCATAAAAGTGCAAGGCGGTATTTAGGTTGAGGCGGCGCCGTCGAGCCTTTTCGCGTAGGCGAAAGGCCGGCCTTCCGCACCAATTGGAACTGGCGTCCCGGTCCGAGACCACGCTAGTTCTACTCAATCTGCTTTCTTTCCCGATGAGTGCCGATGCCCGAGCGTAACGATTGATTATGTTGGGGCTGCGGCACGATACTCGCATTCACAACCCTCGAACGATAGACGAACTTGCTGCGTCTGATGACCCCACGTCGACAACGATCCTTCAAAGAAGTGATGTTGTTTCGATCCGGCAATCAGCAGTGCCATCTCATCATGCTGGGGTCGAACGTGCTGCAGTCAGGATCGCCCTAGCTCTTCAACCGCGTTCGATATCACATCTCCTCACGATATTTCTGGATTGTTAAGAGTATTCTGCGGACCGTCAATGCTCGGCAAGGTCGAGAAGTCAACAACCCAAACCGCAATGAACGCTATCTCTTCACCAACAACATGCCTAACCCACCTTCAGCTGTGCCCACGTTGGTCCATAGCACCGCGGTCAATGCGAACGATCACAGTCTCCAAGTATTTGTTGCAGCGCTGCTTTGTCTTACGTTCAGTACCCTCTTCTTCCTCACCCGACTCTACATCCGTTGGCCTTGGAAGTCGCTCGTTGGGCGAGATGATGTATTTGCCGCCATTGCATTTGTGAGTGTTAGCAAAGACAACAGAGCCATTATGGGTCGCTGATGTCGTATAGGCCTTCAGTATCGTTCAGACTGCGGTGATTTTGCGGGCAAAGGACGATGGTCTTGGTCGAAGGACGAATCAGCTGCAACAGGCGAGCATCGCGAGCACGCAAAGGGTTCGTATAAGCTGACTGTGCCGATGCCTCCGACCATGCTGACAGTCTGCAGCTCCTCTATGCCAGCGAACTCCTTCTCATTGTTACTTTGGCCTTTTCAAAAGCTGCGGTGTGCGCATTACTCCAGCGCTTCTCCGGGACTTCCACCCAAACAACGTTTGTCAAGACCCTCTTGATCGCATCAGGCATCTACGGTGTCGCTGGAGTGCTCATCGTGGCCCTTCGAGACGATCTTATCCAGCCTTGGGTACCACAATCATCGTCTTCGAATGCGACGCTTGCACGGTGGATTGCATGTACGACAATTGGAAACCTCATAGACATCGCTACGATGCTCTTTCCCATCTACTTGGTCTGGAACCTACAGATGGCTAGGGAGTCGAAAAGGAAGATCATCATAGGCTTTCTCATGCGCGCCCCAGTGGTTGCGCTCTCCATCGCCCGTGTGGTCGCAATTTCACACATCAAGTACGACGACTACATCTTCTCCTACACCGTGGTCGAGATATGGACGCAGCTGGAGCTACATTATTCGGTGGCACCCGCCACCATGCCTTGCTTGCACGTCTCCCTCAAGGGTTGGAACACCAGATTTCTGGGCACCACCCTCGAAGACGTCGACCAAAGCGCTCATCACGAGACTGGTACGACGATAAGCGAAGGTGGGCCTTATCCGATGAACACAGTGCAAGGAAGCAAAGAGCGCGGAAAGCAAAGTCGGGGCTTCCATAGCACGTCGCTGCAGGGGAAGCATCGAGGAATATCTCAGACTACCGCCCACTACGGTCAGGCTGCGGACGAAGACGCCGTCAGCGATAGTTCACGGAAAGCAATTGTGGTCAAGAGGACATATGACGTGGACATACGGTAAATACAGCTCACTGAATGAATTGCTAGCTTTGACTAGAGTGTACATGGTGCCACTCCAATGTGCTGCTTCTGTCGTCGAGCGCCTACCATCATGACTTAGCTCCACCGATTTGGTAGGGTTTCGACTCTCGCCTCATGGCGGTGCCTTTGACCTCGCCGTTATGGACGATCTCATCATAATCGAAGAAGTCGAATCGCTTGTACAGGAAGTTTCCTGCTTGCGGTTAGCCGCACTCTCTGTTGTCAGAGGCTCTTGGACCGGGATGCCTTCTGGGCTTGCCTCTATCCAACTTGAGATCGATAGCAAGTCGGCAAGATCACAGCCCCATTGCAACATCATGCTACCTGCCCCACGGCGCCTGCAGGCTTCTGCGCAGAAGCAAATGTGGAGGTCGATGTGGGAGTCAGCTTGCTGCATTCACAGGACGAATGCTGGCTCACGTAGGAGTCCTGTTCGGCATTGGCTTTTAACCTAAGCTCATTCAAAGGCTCGAGCACTGTCCGAGACAGCTCGATTGCTTCTTCGTCCTGGATCCAGGGCTTCACCTCATCCACGCCACGAGGTGTTGAAGCCGTTGCGCAGAGCTTCCAGTTCGACGCAGCGACGATCTTGCCGGTATTGACATCGCTGACTTTGATCCATATGTCGCTGGGGTCGTTCTGCATCTCTCCGATGTATTGAGCAACTAACTTTGGCATGTCGTCTTGTGAGTAGCAACCCATGACAACGCGTCGTACAAAATCTTCGAATGCATCGTACATCAGGTCGACGATCTCGGGAATGTCATGAGCCGTGGCCCTCACGAGAGCAAAGGAGGCAGCATGCTCCGGCATTTCCATCGCGTAGCCCAGTCGGCCGGAAGTCAGATTCGAATAGATAGCAGGCTAACGAGTAGAAGCAGTATAAGTGGTAATCAAAGGAACCGTTCAAGTCTCCTAGATAAACAACTCCTAGACTTACTAGAGTGTGAGTAGCGGAAAGAGAGTATCTCTCTGAGTGCGAGATATAAGGATCCCAGAACAGTGAGTCGAGTCCTTACGATTTGGTGCAACGAGATAGAAGGAAGAAAGAAATGTGAACACGAGAAGACGACCGAGGAATTAAAGTAAGGGTGGAATAAAAGGTACTGAGCATTTATGAGACCCTCAGGCGCATTTATGTGAACGGCATTTCCCAATCCAGACTTCAGATCTCGACTCGACTCCCTCGCTCCCTCGCTTCACTTCTTCGCTCACAATCGTGAACACTGCGCGTCTTTCACGACCGCATGATGGCGAATGTGATACTACAATAGCAGGTATGGATGACAGCAATGCACGACGCGACTCCGCGGAGGGAGAAGCAGTAGCCACATTTCCGAAACGCAAGCTTCGCAAGGGCACCCGGAGTTGCTGCGAGTGCAAGCGCCGGAAGACTCGATGTAGCTTCGCAGCGCGGTCAAATCTGATTTGCGATGGCTGCAGAAGTCGTCGAACCCCGTGTACCAGCCAAGGAGTTCACCATGAGGGAACGACAGCGGCTAGCGGCGAAGCGGCAACAGCATCGCCAGCGGGACCCCTACAGGCAGATGACGGCGTTGGGAGCGGCGTAAGACTTGCATTGTGCTCCGGATTGTTGTGCTGATCTAACACTCGAGAAGCCAACGACAAGAGAGTGGCCGCAGAGGGAGCCTGTGGGACGTCGCCCGAGTCTGGTGTATGCTCCTTCTGTGGCTGCCCGTCAAGATGACATTTGCCAATCGCTTTCGGCGGTATGGCCATCCCAGGACAATCTTGAAATCCTACTGAGCATTCCAGTCGATGCCACAGTGTTGCATCACGGGATTGTATGCCTACCGTACTCGCAGTTCCTCGCACGCCCAGTCCCATCGCCACGAGATCTCCTTCGGTTACCTCCATCAAGGTCTCATCCAATACTTGTAGCGAGGAAGCTTCTGCTACTAGCCACGCTGTTGCAGGCCATACCGGCAGACTCTTGTACCAGACTTGCAGAAATGTCATCGGACTGTGGGGTGCTCATGGCTCGCCTCATCAAGACGGTGTCTAGGCTGGTCACTAGTGACGACGAGCTTGTACGTTCGATTGAGGGTATCGAATGTATCATGATCGAAAGCATGTTGTCGAACAACGCTGGAGACCTCCGCCGAGCTTGGCTTGCAAACCGCAGAGCCATGAATATCGCACAAACGCTAGGACTACACGTCAAATTCCCTCTCACGGCTAAGTACCTTGAAGCGAACACTCTGGACAGGATCAATATTCGATACATGTGGGATCGGTTGGTTCTGTCTGACCGTTACTTATCTCTTGTCCTCGGCTTGCCACAAGGCTACGTTGAAGACCTCTCCCAGCCCCAAGTTTGCCTAGCCACGAAGTGTATCGCATGTGCTAGCGGCCTCGAGGTCGATGATTGTGTGGACTGCACGGAGCGAATGGAACGCATCTTATCCGTTGTTGCGGGGCTGATCGTGCAGCGCAATGATACCAACCGAACCGACACCAAGGCTACGCGAGTGATTGACCGGATGCTCCAAGATGGCGCCGCTTTGATGCCTCCCAAATGGTGGGCAGTCGCACACGAACCTACCGAGCCCGGTGGAGACAACCAGAAGGCATTTCGAAAAGTCCTTCGTCTCACGATATTGTTTGCATACCATCACCTTCTCGTGCAGTTGCACTTGCCGTTCATGGTCCTGCCATCAACTGAGTCGCAACCCGGATATAGCAAGATGACTGCATCGATAGCTGCTCGTGCTGTCGTCAACAGATATGTATCATACCGAAACTCAGCAGCTTCGCGCTCGTATTGTCGTGGAATCGACATCATTGCTTTTGTTGCTAGCACGACGCTATGTCTTGCACACATCAACTCTTCGCCTAAATGCGGCGACAACTTTGGTACAGCTCTCACTGTATGGGACACACTCCAGCATCAGCGCTTAAGTGATCGAGGACTACTGGAATTGACGTTTAGCTTTCTGCACATGTTGGCTCGCGAACATCAAGACGCTACGTCACGGGATATCTGTAGAATCTTGGAGCCACTACTGGCCTTTGAGAGAGCTTCAGCTGGTGGAGAGAGTTACATAATCAGCGCTGTTGCGAAGAAAACTGGTAAGGACACGCAAGACGTCGAAGATGTAGATGCATCAAGTGACGAGCTGTTCATAACGCTTCCTCACACTGCGAATACGAAAATCGAGCGTTGTACTATCCATATGGACCTCTTCGATCTGGCCGCCTGGCCCATCGGAGATAGTCCACTTCCATTGTACGAGGCAGACAGTTATGAACCGGGAGCTGGGAGCGCTTTGAACGACCTGATCGCGCAAGATGGCTCTGCGCTCTCTGGCCGTTATACGTCAACACAACCCGTCGACATACCAAGAACAGGTGCGGAACTGTCGAGCTGGACATTCGATGACCTCTTCAACGGGGAAGCAGACCAACGGTTTGACAAAATCTAGTTCAGCTCCTAGTCCGTTGGGCGTACGACGATTTTTCATGTCGACCATGAGTGTGTACTCGATTCCACTCCCGTTCTGGACTGCCGAAATCAGCTTTGTATATGGTGGCGGCATGAACACCGCAAGCAAGCTGGGTGTCGAAGAATCTGTTGGATCAATGTTCAGATGCTCGACTACCACGCCCTCGATTTACAGCGGCACGGCTGTATGGTGGCGATCTGTGCATCAACCACAACAGCGTCACACAAGAGCTCGAGAAAGTAGATTGTTTACTGCACTGAGCCCAAAGACGTTTCATCTTCACCTCACCTTCGAATGTTGGTCGAACCAGTCTCCCAGTCAAAGCACGTAGCTTTGCCTTGCTCGCGGGGAGTGTCAAATTTCCATCAAATCTCATAGCCCTCATGAATTCCAGTCAACTGTGCCAAGGAACCCAGACTTCGACTCCCCATCGCAAGCCTGGTTACACATCAGCGGTAACTAATGTACATCCGCTAGCCAGCGTCATCCCTCCGTCGACTAACCTCAATAGCGAGCCACTAATGTGTACATACGCTGGCGCGCTACTCGAACTACCAATCAAAGCCATGACTTGGCTGTGGAAGACATGGCGGTTTTGACAGTATACGTTGGGTCGGTTGGACGTGGGGCCAGTTCGTGTTGGATGTTGCGAGAATGGGGTCACTATTAGTTTTGCTCTTGCAGGACTGCGCACCTCGTTCGTAATCGCCCTGACCGGAACGTGGACGAGAATGCAGACCCAGAGCGTGGTAAATGGTAAATGCCCTCCCTCTCATGACCGTTTCCGACAATGCATTTCGCACGTAGGCACAGCTACTCCGTATCTGTATCCTCACAGGATCCCCGGAAGTGTGTCAAATCCCTCGTCTTCACACGGTTCCATGTCCCGCTCGAATGCTAGTACGCGATCTTCTATCCAACCTGATCTGGTGCCCTTCGTAGGTATCCCTAGCCTGGGATTGATACGCGTCCTACAAAGACCGGCTTGGTCGTACGAGTATTGCTTGCAAGCAGGCTCTTTCTCGCACGCCGCTCGGCATTCCTCGATCGAGTCGACATCGCTCTCGTCCGTTTCGCTCAGATTATCCCAATCAACACGCAGAGTCGTCATCTGCGGGATCACGTAGTGCTTGAAGATGTCTTTATGGCGTAGAACTTCTGTATCCTGCACGAAAGATGTCAGACTGAGGATCACAACGAGTATCTGTAACAGCCTGACTTACTGCTGTCCTGTTGAGCAACCACAGTTGCTCGAAGCGCCAGAGGCTTTTGATTGCGGCTGGAGCCATGTGGTGGTAGGTTGCCGCCGGATAGCACCATACCTCCATTTCCTCTTTCAGCACTCCAGGACTCCCCAATTTCGCGAAAATGGTATGTCCAGTACTTTCGCCATGGACCAAAGGCCAGATGCCCGTAAAAGGTACACCGGCGTCCATGAAGGCCTTACCCAAAACGTAGTCACCAGCCCATTGTGTGTCGGTAAAGACTTCGATCTCAGTCTTGTGGTCGCTGTAGAAGTCCACAACCGCCCGGAGAGCGGGTTGTGATACGATAAAACCAGATCCACCATGCGCGAACACGCATTCGCCCCCAATATATGTATCAAAACCCAGATAGTGCGGCTTCGTGGGGTCTGATCTTGCCAGGTATGCCTGTAATGTTGTCCAAAGAATGGCTGTGTCGGCCTCGATGAAGACGTACCACTGCTTGTCCGGATACTCGTAGAGTGTCCTGTTGACCATAGGGAGGAATTTCCACTTGTCGAGCTTCCACCCTGGTATCCCAGAATGCCCGCCGCCGTCCAGTACTTCAACATCAGGTACACCACTCAGCTCGCTTGGAGCCAGGCCTTTCCTGCCGTCACGCTGGAGCCGCCGATATAAATCAAAGTCGTTGTTTTGAGCTATAAGATCCGGATCAACGGAGTCGAGGGCATCCACAATTCGTTCTCCAAGGAAGGTTTCTTCGTAGTCCGAGAATATAACATAGTTTGGAAAGCATCGCAACGTGGTTGACGTATGGATAGGGAATCTTTCGGCAATCTCTGTAGCACCGGTCCGGAGTACGAGCAGTGTTTCATCTCCGCCGGCCCAGCTTCGACATGGCAATTGAGACGCTGTGAATTTGCCAGTGATGGGTTGCCGAATCCCGCCGACGTTGATCAGACTCCAGAAAGACACGAGAGCAAGACACGCGCACGCGATCAAAAAGCATGACTGGACTCGTCTGTTCCTGAGTATCGCGAGCATTAAAGTCGGCATGACGAATCCATGCCAGAGAAGGCGAAGCTGATGAAGTGGTCGTAGGCTATACCTCAATGCCACGGAGACCACAAGGCTAGGTGAAGTTGTGAAGCATCTGCAGTGGCAAGTGAAGTGCTCCAGGCACTGATGCGAAAGACATTTTGGCCCGCATGACAAGCGCCTGCGAGTTTGAAGGGCTGCAGCTTCACCACGGATTCGGGAGGCTGTGAAACGCCGACAGTGGCTCTGGTGAAGGGATCTACGGCTTCTGAGTCGAAGGTCAACTGGGATCTGGAGATCCCTGAACAAGGCTGGCAGGGAAGCGCGAAAGCTTGAGCCTAAATTTGCCTTTGAGCGGCTGCACGTGCACAACCTAACGCCATTCTTCCCGTCGAGCACACCGGTGTGCTTCCAAGAGGCTCGCTGTTGCATACCGTGTCACCTGGATTCGAGTATTGCGCGACCGTCACTGCATTATTGAGGTTGCGAATGTCTCCAAGAAACCTCGGGATCTCGTCCGGGGTCCTGCAACCACCATGCTCATGCTCATAGCTGTTCCGTACACCAAGAACATCTATGGCCCGAGGCAGGACGGCAGCAGAGCTTGGGCACGCTTGACGGGATTAGACTCCGCCCTACTTCAGCCTTGTTAGATTATTAGTGTGTCTCTCCTCGACAGCTCTCTCAGTATGAGTATCCTGACGAAGTCTTCATACCAGATGAGCCAGCGCTATAAGAAGACGGGCAGGGTCTGTCAACTTCACGGGCTTTTGAAAATGCAAGACCCTGTACTCTAGAAAGACGATGGGTGTTACTTGGGAGATCTACAAGGCTGGCCCCAAGAAAATCTTGCCGCTCGTGCAACTGGGCGGTAGGCGGCACGACAATCATAGGCTTGTCCGGTCCAGAAGCTCGCTAGATGCCACTATTTGAACTGCCTGCCGCAGCTTCGCGCTAGCCGCTGCACGCTATCAAGTCTCGGATGGGGCCAATCTTTCGTGGAGGTTCAAGTCCACTGTCTTCTGGTTCTGCGAAGTGTGATGGAACTTGTCGGATACCCCCTCCCGGTGTTGTACCACCACCCGCGTGCCTCTTTGAAATGGAATCCTGACAACGACCGCCACGATGGCGAAGGCACTTCGTTTTGGGTCAACGCAAAGCTATGTCGCCATCTGGTTCTGCGTTCTGTTCTGGCAAGTTCAATGCCAGATCTTGACACCATACGAGGATCTGTCTCCTTATCCGTCATATTATTCCACCGGAGGGGACTTCACATTCCCCGTTGGCGACACCGTCATATACACCGAAGGCTCAATCATGACTATCTCGTGGGACTCGTCGTATACCTCCGTTAATCTATACGATGTCTATCTGCACAACATCAGTGTGGACGCGGTCATCGATGGCAAAGCCCAAAGTCAAGTTCAGCTTGCTAGTGAGTCCAAAGATTGTGGTGATCGGTCGTACTTCAGCCTCTAATGCGTGTATAGCGGGATATACTGGGAATTCATTCAAGTGGGCCGTCTCATGCAACCCCAACTGCGATGCGCCATTTGTGTTGCACGTGGTCAACGCGCAAGGCAACTCATCAGACCTCCTAGGCGGAGGTTTCTGGAGTATATACTTCTGGGTAGCACCGGCGAACTCAGCAAGTTCGACGTCGTCCTCTGCCTCCCAAACATCGGCATCTTCTGCGACATCCTCTCAGTCTCGATCAACAACAGCCGCTTCGGCGTCAGCAACAAAAAGTGGATCAGGAGGCGATCCTGGAGGGTGGTCTAACAAGGGCACAACGATTGGCGTGGGCGTTGGTGTAGGAGTCGGCGTCGCACTTGTCCTGATCGCTGGTGGATTATTCTTCTGGCGAAGCCATCATCGCAAGACACACCACGCCTACAATAGTCCGTCGGCAACGGTTCCGAGCGATCCAGGTGCATCGATGCAATGGTCTGGAATGTACCCGTCCCATCCGCCGCAGGAGATGTCTGGAGTCCCCGGGCACGAGATACCCAAGCCTGTTGAGGTCCCTGCGTATCGGGATCCTTACGAATTACCGACAACTCAGGACCGATAATACGGGTTTCAGTGCCACCAACGTTATCAGATAGCTTTGGTAAAAGGTCAAAGAGCTTGCGCGTATGGCAGTTGAAGCTTCGATGTCCGCATTCTCGCGCTTCCAAGGACTTTTTGATGTGCATAAGCATTTCTTGAGCGTGATGTCGATAGCTACGCTGGTGAAGCTGCAGCACCAAGGGCAGCTACTTGGAGGGTGTCATGGATGTTGATGGATGGACGAATGCGCGGGAAGCATCGCTTCGCCATTGTCATGAACAGTACCTGCAGTTATGTATATTGTTGCTACAGGACCGCGGTCACGAGGTACGAATCATAATGTATGGCCGTCTGGACTGCTAGTCGAGCTGGCAGACCCGCTGATGGTGCGTGCACTCGACATGCGTTTCAAGACTGTACCCGTTCTTTAAGACCATCAACAACACCGATATCCGCGAAAAAGTGGACGTGGGCGGCCCAGTCCATTCATCGAGCATTCGTGCTCGCTCGTGTATGAACACGAAGCAGGACGCTGTATTTAGAAGATTCCAATCATCTACATTATACAACCATGGCCCCCAAAACTCGACCACGCGCGCAGCTCTCAGCGGCAGCGACCTCGAAAGCACCTCCAAAGTCGTTGATCGAGCGGATCTGCCTTCCCATGGGCATACTGACTCTCGCCGCAATCTCCTCTCCAGTTTCTCAAGCAACTCTGGCACCTGTCTTCGGAGCAATTCCATCAGCGGTCAACCACCAACAGGCAATCATCGCCACGTCGTTACTAGGCTTCTTGCTACATTATCTGCCTCCAAAACCTCGTCCAGGAAGCGTCGGACAATATCTCGCAGCAATTTCGCTCTTCGTCCCAGTGGTACAGATGCACATATACCCCTACAGCGGCATATTGGGACCAATCGCAGGTCCTAGTCTTCTTGGACTTTTGAGCTGCCATACCATTATCGTTCCCGCAACTTACGCTGCGGCAGAGGCTATGGAGGCGTTAGACCTAAGCTCGCGTGTTGGTCCATACGTGGCTCCAGTACTGTCAACATGCCTTGGAGTACTCTACCTCGTCTCTTTCGAAGGACAGGCCGCATACTTTTTACCCAGCCTGAACCTGCTCTCCCAAATCTTCACACCAGTCAAGACCCAACTGCTTGTCGGCTCGACATTCGCATATTTATTCCCATCTAAGCTATCTTTACTCGCGCTGCCAGCTCTTGCACATACTTTCCTCGTAAACCCACACTTCGACGCGGCACGGAACATCGACATATTGAACAATCAGCTGGCGCAGCACAACTGGACTCTGCTGGATCGCCGGTGGTCGAACACCGGATACATCTCCATTCTCGAAAGCACAGACATGCACTACCGTGTGATGCGCTGCGACCACTCTTTGCTAGGAGGGGAGTGGCTTTTGACCAACCAACGACGTGAGGAGGAAGGCTGGCTTGTGGACGAGCCAATTTACTCGGTCTTCGAAATGCTTGAAGCGGTGCGACTGATAGAGGACGAGACGAAGCCCTCGGATGCCGAAGCCCAGGCGCTGATCGTTGGACTGGGCATCGGGACCGCGCCCAAAGCCTTCTTTGCGCACGGAATCAACACCACGGTAATTGAGCTAGACCCTGCAGTCCACGACTTTGCGAAGTCGTACTTCAACCTACCTTCGAACCATACAGCAGTCATTCGTGACGCCGTCAGCTGGGCCGACGAGACAGTAGCAGAAGGTAGCTTGAAGTACGACTACATCATCCACGATGTCTTCACAGGTGGAGCAGAGCCACTATCGCTGTTCACAGAATCGTTCTTGCGAAATCTACGCTCATTGCTAAGACCAAATGGCGCCATTGCGCTCAACTACGCCGGCGATGTGAATTTCCCACTAACAGCCAAAGTGCTCAACACCATCGACCTCGTATTCAACGGCCAGTGTCGAATATTCCGTGATACACCTCCTTCATCGGAAACGCCAGATGATAAGGCGGCTGTCAATGACGACTTCACCAATATCATCATCTTCTGCAGCAATAGTCCAGGCCAGATCACGTTTCGCAGACCAACCAAGGCCGACTTCTTGGGCAGCAAGAGTCGAGAGCATTATATGCTCCCTGACGCGCGACTCGAGATCCCGTTTCCACTGCAAAAGCTGCCGACTCGTCGGCAGCGAGTCCGGACGGAAGCGCTTCAGCAAGGCGAGGAGCAGCAGTGGGCGGCCCAGCAAGCCGACAGCGCCATCAAGCACTGGTACGTCATGCGCAAGGTGCTTCCAGACGCAGTGTGGGAGCTGTGGTGATGGTTGGTGCTCTCTTAGCGTGTCGACTGCGGATAGATAGCGCTCGATGTATCATGAGATGTCTATTCTTGCAGCTCAGCACAAGTTTCTCACTCAGCTTCATTTGCCAGGCTTCAGGAACTTTTTCGCTGCTTTGGGCGGCACATGGTTGTGCAGTACTTTCCGCTGCCGGTTCTTGATGTCGTCGCTGTAGCCTGCTTGCTGGCAGCACGGGTAATCTGTCACGGTCTTGGTTTCGAGCGCATCTCTTGTAGACCACCGCTTCGTCGGGTCAGGATGCAGCATGCCAAGAATCATTGTTTTCGTATTCACGTCGCCCAGTTGCACGAACTGCTTGGTGCTCGCGAAGCTTGGCAGAGGACGTCCTTCCTTCACGATACCATCGGGGTACCTCTTCAGCCATTCGTCCCAGGTGCTGCAGTAGATGTTGTAGTTCTTGACGTCGGTAGATGCGCATTCCCAGGGTGTACCTCCGATGCATAGCGTGAGGTAGACGACTGCACAGGACCAAACATCCACTCCTCTTGGGTCGTAGTCCGCTTCGTGCTTGATGATCTCTGGTGCCATGTACGGTCTGCTGCCGACAAGTCCTGGTTTGCATAGCCGGATTTCGGCATCGTCTTCTGTGAGACTCGGTCGTCTGCAGCCTCGCAGGCCCGGATGCGTGCCGCAGAACACTTCAGCCGTGCCAAAGTCCGCAATCTTCAGACAGCCGTCTTTGGTGACTAGCAGATTCTCCGACTTCAGATCTCGATGTGCGATGCCGTACTTGTGCAGATAATCCACACCTCGCAAGAGCTGCTTGAACATGCAGTTCCGGTCGTCAGGCGTGAAAAAGCCTCCATTGATAAGGTCGTTGAGGTCGCCGAGTTCGCAGTACTGCATAACGTGGAACCACTTCTTGTGGTTCTCCGCAGTGCACAGACGATACGTTTCGACAATATTCGGGTGCTCCAGAGATTTCGCGATCGCATACTCGGACTTGATCTTGCGGACGTACTCCATTTCCTCTTCCTCTTCGCGATCCCACTCTCGAAATTCCTTGACTGCAAAGACTTTTTCTTTGCCACCACCACCAGCAGTCTTGCTCTGCATCAGGCGGACAATAGCAGCGCCACCTTCGCCGATGTCTTTCTTACCTGCGCGTGCAAACATGCTGAAGTGCTCGGTGAGGGCGCACTCGCCCACTTCCATCCGCTGCGGAATGTGGACCGATAGCTTTCTGGCTTTAGATCCTGCACCCGCATCGACGCCTTCAACGTGGTAGCCGTCTGTGCCTCTGAAATAGATCGAGCCACGTCTGGTGCCGGTCGTACCAGCTGAGCTTGCTCGTCTCGTCCTTGTTGGCAGGTCTTCTGCGAAGCCGGGAGCCCATCGAACGCCGCTCTGCTTGGAATCTATGCGCGATGATCCTGGTGGCGAAAGCGAGATGCCCACTCCACCCGCCTTACCATCCTCTGATTCCACCATGCTTTCTTGGCTCCCTGTGCTCTCCATGCTCTCCCTGCCTGCAATATCGCCGTTACTCTCGCCATCATCGGCAGCGGGCGCAACGCTGTGAGGCACATCCGCTACTTCGTGCCCAGCATAGCTCGCCTTATTTGGCTCCTGATTAGTCGCAGAACTCCGTCGATTGGTACCGCTGAGCGGTTGTTGCGGTGCTTGTTGTTCTTGAGGTGAGATGTGTTTTCCATTCGGCAACGACACGCTCGACCGCCGGCGATTTCGTCCCAGGTGTCGGCTGAAGAAATTTCCAGTCTTCTTCTGACTGTTCGGCGTCGCAGGTGCAGTTGCTTGACGCCGTGGCGAGTCCATTTCTGTTTGCGTGCGGCTGGTCATTCTACGGACCCAATGCGGGGGTCCTCTGCAGTAACTCTACTCTGGTGCGGTGGTCGCGGCTGGTCTGGTAATTCCTCAAAATACCAGCGAACTCCGTAGAAATGTGCTCCGAGATGAGTCTCGCAGCTCATGCGTACCGCGTGGTTCCACGTGTATATTCAGTTCGTCGCTGTCTGCTGTGCCCGCTTCGTTCGGCTGATGTGAGGAAAGCTCGAGAGAGCTTCCGCGGGCAGGCGCCGTAAGTTCCTCTTGCGCTTGGTTCGCGACTACAGACTTCCGGGCTTTCCAGTCTATATGTAGTGGACGGTGGTGGTACTGGTACCGGTGAATCGTGCGTCGAATAATGATAAGCGGCAATCACCAACGTGGTGCCCGAAGACGGTCGTCGTTGCTCAAGCCAAGTTTACCCAAGACCGACGGATTCCTGGAGGCTTGGGTGCGTCGCAGATCTTGCTGGAGACCAGGATCGAGGACGATGTCTTTTCCCTTAGTGTCACAGAACCGCGCACCGAACATCAACACGAAGTCAAGAGGAGGAAATGGAAGTGTTGAACGGCGATGGTCTTTGCTCCGGCGAAATTCGGCACCATCACCCGTGTCGCCGGTAGAATACACTCGAAAGAACAAACTTCACAGAGGGGCTACCCTGCTACCCGCTGCATAAGCGTCGGATAAGGTACAGCCTTCTAGAAGAAGTTTTTAGAACACACTACTGTACCGGGCTGTACGGAATCTCGGAAGAATCTATGGTATTCACAGCCGGGTTATATGCCGGATGAACGAAATTATGGTAGACCTCACTTTCTATCTGGACCCTGACATGAAGAATTCGGTGCGTGATCAGAAGATTGTGGTATCCAATAGAAGTTTGGTAATCAACCGATGACCTCCTGGACGACCATCATTTGCTACGGAGAAGTGTTGACAGCACCACCTGCGCTCAACTCCCGCGACGTTATCTTTGTCATTGCGAAGTGTTTGAAGTCGTTTCTCCCTTGGTCACGCTACTCTTTCCATGAACGAAGACCATCACCGTGCAACCATTATCCTCAGGCTTCAGTCGCCGAACCTCTGCCTCGCCGCCTCCAACGCATCCCTGAAAGGCCTCTCCGCATTTCTCATGCCCCCAGGATCGTCCACCGCCCACCGCTGCCCCACCTCGTAGCTGTACACAAATGGGCGGCCTCCCGGCACTCTCATACCCCTGCCAACCGCAGGACGCTCTCTGACCGACCTCCACCACCTGTGCACGTTCGGATAGCTCTCCAGCTCCATGCCTGCGACGCCGATTGCGTCCACGAATGGCCACACGGCGATGTCCGCGATGCTGTACCTACCGCCTTCAAGGCCCGCGAGGTAACCACGTTGTGCCAGGTGGTTGTTGAGTTCGTTGTAATACCTTTTAAGCTTGTAGTAGAAATAGTAAGTCGGGCCCAGCTGACGATCTGGAGCAAAGCGGTAGAAGCTGGCTGCTTCAGCCTGTGCGGGACCTGGTGATCAGTGTTAAATATCGCTCTCGGGCTTCCAACATAGTCCAATCATGAGGTCGGTGCTGAACAGTCGCAATGACAAACGTACCCAATCCCGCATGCAACCACGATATCCACTGCTCAGCTGCACAAGCCTCTAGCGGGTCAGCGAAGGAGTATTGGAGTGCTGGATCGTAGTGCCGTGTGAGGTAGTTCAGAATGGCATGGCCCTCAGTAATAGCGTATCTTCCCTGGTCGCGGTCGATGACACAGGGTACTTTGCCGCCGGGAGCGATTCTGATCCACCAATGTTTCATCGTCTCACGCTCGCTTCCGTTCATCACGAAGACGGTGTACTCTTTGCCGTATCCTTCCTTGAGCTCCTCTAGGAGAATGGCGACCTTGATACCTGCGGATGTTTTAGTAAGAGAAGGCATCAGTAAGGAGGATGGTGCATTGCCAACCATTCAGCGTGTGAGCTGTGTGTAGCTCGATACCTCCGCATGGTGCTGCATCCGGCTCCTGTTTGATAGTAGCCATGACGCCCAGCAATCGCTGCAGCTGCGTCTTGAGCTCGGTGGGAAGAGGTGAGTTATCGACATGCCGGCTTTGAGGCTTATATGAGTATGCTGCTTTGTTTACAGGCGTTGATTGCTTGTACAAGAGATGGAAACATCGTGTCCCTGCTCGGAGTGCTATCTTCAAAGATGAATGCAACCAACATGGCTGTCTCAAACCTCAGTTCTTCCAGGCCTCTTTGACGGCCTTTTGTAGCAGCTAGAGTTCGACCCTACACAAGGATGAGTGTGGCCTTCCAGCACATGTTTCTCTCTGCTTGAGGCCAACCGCTTGGCCCTCGATGGCCTTCTCTTTCGTGCCAAGCCAGATGTGCATTAAGTCAAGCCCGCCATCAGAAGAGCTGAGACGAGGTGGAAGGCTTCAGCGTATTCTGATCCCGCGCCAAAGTACCTCTTAGGACCCAAGAGTACCTGGGTTCAGATGGCGACAAGCTCGAAGACAGAACGTCGACACCCGTGCAGTCTAGTCAGTTTTCTCTGGACCCGCGGACGTCTCAGAGTCATTGGACTTATCGGTCCCCAGTGCTACGATGCGCAGAATTTTGTCGTTGTCGTCGCGGAGGCTCCAAAGATCTACCAAGGGACAGTGACGCGTGAAGTGAAGTCGCGCCAGACGCAACGACTGTGGGCACTTTAGTCCGGAGCGCTGCCAGGTGGCCAGGTATGCAAAGCTGTACAGCAAGAAATCTTGTGGTCGGGTCCTGCGTTCGTCCGCGTGGTGGTGTTCCGGGCCCGAAAAGCCTGACGGTCCGACCACCAACCTCAGCACATGCAGCCCTTATTTGTTTCATGAGAAATGAGCCTCAACCAACATACTGTGCTCTCGTTGATGGTTTCCCTTGATATGCGCCACTTCTTCCAGACCAGGTATGTAATGCGAGCATGCTCCATATGCACCGCTCAGCCTCTACAATGCTATTGCAGGGACATGAATATGAAACAGACCATGTGAAGACGGACGGTTAGCAGATCATTCCTTTGCGTCTACCCCCCCTCCGGGCGACTTCTCCATTGTCATCAACTCACGCACGTACTTCCGTTCGTGGTGCCGCAACAGCGTTCCTGATCAACCTCCCTCGCGACGAGATAACGTTACACTCAGCGCCGATCCATCTGGTCGAGAGCAATGTTTTCCAATCTCGAGTTCGCATCTCCCAGTCTTTCCGAGAAAGAACATTACTCTGGCGCACAGTCGCAATCCAGCTCGATACCCATACATCCGCACCAGGAAGACGCCGAAGCCCTGGCTCACGACCTTCTATCCAAGGGGGGCGGCGAGCGACAGCAGCGGCGGAGCTGGTGGACGAGTGGTTCCATATGGCCGCTGGTAATAGTAGCGTTAGTGACGGCAATCGTTGTGGGTGCTGCAGTAGGCGGTACGTTCTTTTCCGCCGGTCAACACGAGTCCTCCTTGCCTGCGACGCTGCTAATCGCTTTGCTCTTTGCTTCTAGGAGGACTGGCAAGCCAACTGACCTCAGGCCAAGATAAAACAGTCCAATGTGCACCAGGCCAAGATGCTTCACAACTCGCAAGCCCAACCACAGTCACGATTACCAGAACCACCGCGGCTTATTCGACCACATCCACAGCAGCCGGTGGCCTCCTTATGGATTACATACCGGAACGTCCCGGCAATAATCCTGGCGACGTCTCCACCCTAGCGCTGGACTGCCCTGGCAGGGATGGGGAGGTGTACTCGACCAGCTACACATCGGGTGCCCAGTCCTCGCAATTCGCTATCGACTGCCAGGGTGATATAGGAGGCGGCATCCTAGTCGCTATCACAGCGTACACCTTCAACGACTGCATCGAGGCATGCGCGTCAATGAACTTCAATGCGAACGACGATGCGTGTACGCAGATCGTCTTCCATGGATACATGTATTACCATGATGCGCCCACGTGGCAGAAGTGCTGGTTGATGAATTCGAGTGCGGTTCCACCGGATGAGCCCACTTCGGAGGCTGTGTACCGGCGGCATATGGCGACTGCGAAGCTGTTGCAGACCTCTTGAAGACAAGCCGGTATACTCACTGAGATGACGGGAGTCGAGGACTTGCACGTGGGATTGGCTGTTAGATCGTTGGGGATGCAATTGTCGCCAAGGAGAGCCTGACAGACGTATGACTTGTCAGCATTCGATTGCCCTTGCTGGTGCTGGGCGTCCCGGGAGCGGTCGCTCCTCTGCTCGTTCAGGAAGCCTGAATAGTGAGAGTAGTCCGACAACTCGCTTTCCTCCACGTCCTCCACGTCTTCGTCTGGTGTCATCTCCCGGCTGCGCACGAGGAAGTCGGACAAGCTGTCTGATGCCTGGCCGGACCGAGCTGGGCGCTCGGGGTCGGCCATGTTGTGTCAGTTGAGTTATATCTGCAGAAGTGGTAGTCAAGAAATACGAAGTGAGGTTGAGATAAGGCACTCTATGAATACGCTTGGCGAGAACAACGTAGGCAAGAGCGACCGACTGTCTCGACCTCATCTCCCTATATCGGATCTTAGGTGTATTGTCCTACCGCGCGCCCAGCTTTCACTCATAGCATCATACTCCATATACACACGCCGTTTTCTGAAGCCATACCACGCTACTCCTGTTGGGACTACCATCGTCGCATGTCGTGCCAGCGCTGAATGGGTCAGTCGAGAACACCTCTCAGCAGCGATGCTGGCGCCCAAGGTTGGTCAACCTCAATCATGAATACACATCGCGGCCCAAAAGTCTCCCGCTGAGAATGAAGGTGAAGATGAAGACGCCGTTCTGATTGGCCAATTCATAGATCGCGCTAGCGTTTGTTCAATATTCTCCGTCAAGAAGAGCGTCTGAGCGCTCTGGAGGGCTTTGAGGGCGACGAGACCTTCGAGATGGCTGCAAGATCGGACCGCTGCTCGCGACTGAGCGCGCTGCACCGACCGCAAAAGCACCTCGACGCAGCTGGTCGTTCTCCGAAACCCAAACAAACGCGATGCCACTACAGTCGCAGACGAAGTGTTCTCTCGGCTCTCTTAAAGCTCGAGAGGGTGAGCAGGGGCTAGACGTAACACACATATACCCGAGCTCTCCGAGCTTCGAATGCGTTGTTTGACCAGCTGTGAGCCACTAGGCAGCGCGTACGAGCTTGAGAGCAAATTGTCGAGCTTGTGGAAGAGTGTTAGAGTAAGGTGATAATACTCCGAGGTCTTGAGGTTGTTGCGCTGTGCCTGAGGGTTTTACTTTCGGCCATTTCTGCAAGCGGATCGCAGCTGCCTCTTGGCCGCACTTGTCCTCGAGCTCTTTCAAACCCCGACCTTTGCGCGCATCAGCATCAGCTTTTGCTCCATCCTTTTCATCACTGCGGCCTCTCACAATAAGCACATCAACTCGCCACATATTCGAACTCCATCAAGACTCGCCAGCAAGACACTCTGCTGCTTCCTATCATTTCGATATACAGCAGAACGATGGCGATGTTCTACACGCGTACACTGGCGGGCATAATTCGAGTGCCATGGCCACCAGGCGAGACATCGGCACTAACCGAATTCAGCGAAGCCTTCGTCGGTCCCGGCTTGAGAGTGATGTGCATTTCGAGTTGAGCAACTTACACAGCTTTCAATCTCTTACTACATCACCACCACTCCTCTCCCTCACTGCCACTCGATTATTCCCGACTCGCAGCATGCTCAGCTTTCGTCATCATTTCTTTGTTACGCTCGAAATCCATTGCACCCTTATCTCCTAACATCAACCTCTCGCGCACCTGGGGTGAAGGACCCCTCTCCACCCCCTCGTACGCACACACGCACCGGCGACACCATTCTATCCATACCCTACGAACCCCTCCCAGACTTCCTGACGGCTACACGACCACTGACATACACGAAAATCCACAATGCCAACCGACGTTCGCCGCTCTGCTCGAGGCGCTCCACCACTACCCACATCCACCAAACCAGTTCCACCTGCCTCCACCGCCTCCTCATCCTCACTGTCTTCTGGTCGTCAGGATCGTGTCGCAAAGTCAAGCGTTGTCCCAAAATCGGCCACACCACACTCTCGCTCCAGTGAAGAAATGAGCGAGCCACCGCGTCGCAGCCAACGGGCACACCAGCCAAAAGATGACGAACCTCCCAAAAAGAGCAATGGAGTTGAAGACGACGCTGCCGATGAAGAGGAAGTCACGCGTTGCATATGCGGCCAGCAGGAATACCCAGGTCCGCCACTCAGCGAAGCCTTCGACGCCGCGGCGCTGGAGTCCGAAGACGCGGGTGGTCTTTTCATCTCATGTGACGGTTGCAGCGTGTGGCAGCACGGCGGATGTGTTGGAATAGTAGAAGAGAGTGAGGTGCCGGACAAGTATTTCTGCGAAGAGTGTCGGCCCAAGCTGCACACTTTGCACACAGACACGAGAGGGTACGTTCCACCACACCAGCACTCCCACTTCCTGCCGACGTCAGCATTGCATTGTTCAGTACCTTCCGTGGTCTGTTGTGGCGACAGTTCGCGAGAAGGAGCAGTGACAGAAAGCTTGACTGCGACGTCACTCACACCTTCCGCCGCGCGTGGCCTCTGTGAGCTCCCTGACACGAGACGTCGAGCGCACAAGCCATCACCACCTCTTCACACATTTCATCCAACATCCTCGCAATGGCGCGCTATCATGAATCAACTATACGAGCAGCTGCTTACAGAGCCGAACACAGACAACGATACTCGCTCTACCAACCTGTCAACGGCAAGACCCGACGAAAGAGCTCGGTTAGCAAGCATGGCGATAAAGCGCAGGCAGAACGCGAGCTCACCGCGTCGCGAGCGAGTGCCGACCCAGGTCCCGGCAGAAGACGCGGCACTATGAGAAGTAAAGAGCACGATGAAGAAGAAGAAGCGATCCAGAAAGCGATTGAGGAGAGTAGACGCGAGGTTGAAAGCGGCAGGAGGAATGGGAAGCGAGCGAGGGATGACAGCGAAGAGTGAGTGCAGTAACACGCAGACGCAGGACAAAGAGCTGATTGTCTCGATAGTAGCAAGCATGGCATCAAGCGGCAACGAAGGACGTCAGAACTACCACCATCAAACCGACGAAAAGCTACTGTTCACGAAGACTCGGACGACGAACCGATGAGCCGATCGAAAAAGGCCAAAGCGGAAGCAGCACAATCGGTACGGCAAGCTGAGTTGCGCGAGAAGGAGACGGAGCGTGAGCGAGCTAGAAACGAAGCTGCTTCTCGAAGGCAAGATCGAGCTGGCCGGAGACGGGTAGACGAGGAGACTGGCGAGGAGACACCGAAAGCCAGTAATAGCGCCAAGACGTCCCCACCACCCTCATCGCAGCCAGGAAGTCCGCACGCCAACGGCTCGCCTGAGAAGGTGTCACATAAGAAGGGCGCTGGCAAAAAGACGAAGAAGCTGGGCAATAATCAATACACCAACAAGACGAAGGAGTCTGCAGCATCGTCACCGCATGGCAGGAAGCGGAATGGCGCAGGCATCAGTAGTGGTGAAGAGAACAACACGAATGGCGACAGTCAGCACATGACCAACGGCGCCAGCAAGGCCAGTCCCGACCATACCAGCGTTCCCAAACCCAAACTCGGAAGAGGCAAAAAAGCGCTCAACGGAAATGGCGGAAAGCACGAAGATCCCGCTGAGCTCACACTGCCTAACATGAAGCGCAGGATGGACGCCATGGCTGCTTTCATCTCTCGAGCGCAGCTGGAGATTGCTGGTGGTGACCGAAGGCCTTCTGGCGGGAGTGGGGACGCGAGTTTGGCTGGTGGTGCAGTACAACCTCCTACCTCACACGCCGACGATGGCGGAGGTGGGGTCGGCAAGCAGTTCGAGGAGCTGTCTGCGATGGAGATGGCGGACGTGGTGAGCAGGAGTATTAATAGCTGGCATCAGCGGTTTGCTCATTTGGTCTAGCCACGAGCGGCCATCCTAGCTACCCCCAATGAACAACGTCTAACCTCAGGCTCTCTTCACTTTTTGCCTCTCCCCAACTGCTTCGGCCAAGTACGCGAGTCTCAAGTGGGATGCGTTGGATCGATCCACTTAACCGTCGTCGGCTCCTCCACCGGCTCGACATCGGGTAGGTTGACGGCGATGGCTTCGCTGTCGCTGCGCATGAGGACGCATTCGAGTTTCTCGTCGGCGGAGGCGTTGATCTCTTGGTGCTGGCCGAGCGTTAGCAAAGGCCGTCGGGCTCGAGTTTGGCATACGGCCGAGCTGAAGGTGGAGAGAAGGGGTTGGGCAGAGGGGGGTGCACTCACCGGTACGTAAGGAGGCACGTAGATGAAGTCCCCCGGCCCGGCTTCAGCGGTGAACTCGAGTTTCTCGCCCCAGCGCATTCGGGCGCGGCCTTTGAGGATGTAGATCACGCTCTACTCCCACAACATCAGCATAACCATCGCATGTCCAGCCCTTCGGTTTACCAGGTGGAATTATACCTCCAAATGCCCATGATGATGCGCTCCCGTCTTCGCATTAGCATGGATATGCACCGTCCCTGCCCACAGCTTCTGCGCGCCCACTCGAGCGAAGTTTATGGCTGCTGCGCGGTCCATGCCGGGTGTTTGGGCGGTATTGCGGTCCAGCGAGTCGGCAGGGATCACGCGGACGCCGGTGGACTTCCAGTCCTCGGGGGAGGCAGAGGGTTGGTCGTGGGAGTGATCATGGCTGTGGGAGTGGTCTGCCATGATGGGTGGTAAGGGACGGGGTCCAGGGAACGCTCTCGAGAGTAGGCAGCGGCGAGGAGGTTCAGAACGTTCTTGCTACCAACGAAGAAACATATATCTGTACCTACCTGATCTCCATCCTACCTCAGCAACAACGACCGAGTTCGGCGACATGCTGCATAGTGGGGTAGACCAAGGAGCACGCAAGAGACGGACTGCTTCCTTCTCAGCACGAAGTGGAGGTTGGCGTATTGCCATGACTCGCTCGGACGAAGAGCTGGTGAGGTACATGTACATAGACCAGCAGAGGGCTCGTAATGCCACAAGGAGTTACCAGCATGGAGGAAGATCGAACGTGTCCATCTGGTTGGGTCGAGATCTACTCGCATGAGCGGCTCGAAGAATTGCCCCACTACATGTCGTCGTGACGACTGCGGGGTGAGAAAGTAGATATAATGCAGGTCTTTGCTGATCGTGGACAAGGTACCGTAACACTTCCACTTCTACCCATATCCCTCCTTCATCACCAGCAACAATGGCCCAATCCTTCCGCCAAATCATCGGCGCCAGCCCTTCCACCGCCTCCCCCTCCGACAGCACCCTCGTCATCATTGACGCCCAAAACGAGTACGCCGAAGGCAAACTCGCCGTCTCCAACCACGCTTCCACCCGTAAAGCCATCTCCTCCCTACTCGAGAAGTACCGCTCCGCGAATGGCAAGATCGTACACGTGAAGCATATTGTGCCAGACGGAGCGCCGGTCTTCACCCCGAACACGAAGTTGGCGGAGGAGTATGAGGAGTTGACGCCGAAGAAGGGCGAGAATGTGATTAGCAAGAACCATCCGAGTTGTTATGCGGATACTAGTTTGGACGGCGACTTGAAGGGGTTCGGCGAGCAGGGGAAGAAGGTTGTGCTTGTTGGGTACATGGTGAGTCCCATGGGCCGATATGCGATTGGTTGATTCATGCTGATTGTTGCCATCCAGGCTCACGTCTGCGTTTCAACGACCGCTCGTGATGGTGCTCAACGTGGGCATGATATCATCATCGCTGAAGACTGCGTCGGAGATCGGGACATCCCTGGTGCGTCCGGCGCTGAGGTGACGAAGATGGTGATGCATGAGCTTGGCGATGCCTTTGCGACCATCGTGCAGAGCAACGATATCAAATAGACTGTTGCAAGACCTTGTACCGTCTGATGTGCTCCGTAGCTATATTAGAATTAATGCTGGGTCGATTCCTTGGTATCGGATCACAGAAAACTGGTTGCTTTCGCAGAAATTTGGCTCTCATCGTCAACGGGCTCCTTCCAGCACACTCTGAGACCCTCAAATATGCCCAAGTCCTCGTCGAATTGGGGGAGATAGTACGATGCCCTCTCTTTATCAAACTTTTTGATCAAGGCTCTGTCGTCGCATTCTGTCGCCGAGGGAAAGGCCTGCACCAAACTCAGGAGTTTCTTCTCGGGCTGACTTCCCACGAGAAGCTTAGGGTCTGCTTTGAGAAGCCGTCGTAGCGCCGGCTCCCAGGGGTCGATGTAAAGCTCAAATACCATCGACTGCGGTCCCATGTGGGAGAACAAAGCAGGATCCTGCAAAGACTGCTGGGCCTTGTTTGGATCGCTGTGGACGATAACAGTGACTCCCAGACTGGTGAGAAACGCAATGTCGATGTCGTTGTAGACAAGCTCTTCGGCATAGACTTTGATCTGCTCGTCGCTCGTCTTCTGTACGTGGATGATCGTGTCCATGAAAGCCGCGAATTGGAGCATGCCGCGTTTTCCGCGCTGAGTATGTATCTGGCTGAAACTGCCGGATGCGATGCATATCGCGCTGTCGAGTTGCCAGCCGTCGTCCGGTTGCTTCTTGTCCAGAATTTGCAAGAACTCCTTACGGCAGCTGCTCGCTTCCCAGAGACGCTTGCACTTCTCGTAGTTGGCCTGCAGGATCTCGACCGTCATTGTGCGGTCTGGATCTGGTCGCGATGGGGTTGGTTTTGAGTGTCGGGCCCCTTTGCCTCGTTTTATGTGAGTCCAGCCGTCCTCGGCAGCAGATTCTTGCGGCTTTGAAGACATGATGGCCTGGGAAATTGTGGTACAGACTTGCCCTCATAGGTCGCACTCGTGCTGCACAAAGTCACAGCATCAATACGCAGCGCAGCCTTGTTGAAAGACTTCGTAAGACCTCAAGAGCGCAAGTTCCACAGGCGGCCCGAAGTTCAAAGTGCGGAACTGCTTGAGGGAGAATTGGTCTTACCTGATCACAGCATTTGCTCCAGCCATCAGGGAAGCGACCCAGTCTATATCATCCAGTTCAACGCCCTCACGAATCTCTGGTATGTGGTGCACTTGTGTTTGATCACTGTCGCTCTTGTGAGACGTGCTGAGGTGCTGTTGGAGTCAGGGTGCGGGTGCGGATAAAACTACTCTGTATCACAGTAGCCAAGACTTCTTTATTTGGACGACAATCTGGAAGAACTACATGTACTTCCGAGAACTAACTTTCCAAAGGTTATTTCGTAGTATGCGAACTGAGCGAGGTAAGGTTGTAAGTTTACCGAGCCAGAGCGCGTTGAAGTTGTTTCCCGGAGCCAATCGATCTTTTTTCAAAGGGAGCAAGGCCGCGCTTCATTACTGAGGGCAACCTAACCTGAGGGCAACCTCACCGAACGGTTGATTGAGTCTTGGCTGATTACTGTCTCGATACCCGCGCACCATTTAGCACTGCCGCCAGGTCGCCGAGGAACCGACTTATGGAATCTTCGGACGGAGCGGAGGGTGTAAACGGTATATGTGGGCGAAGGACCAGAGTGCAGGCGTCTGAACGCGTCAACCGATATGAGCTGTCTATTCCTTCTAGGCCTATGCGGATATATCGAAGTACTGACTTCTGGAAGAAGACACACCCTTTGAGAGTGGTGAGAGGTGAGGCGGCGAGCATTCCGCACAGCGTTTCCAATCCAAGACGGGCAAGATCTTCCGCGCAGAGCCGCCACTGTACATGTCGACCTTCAATGCAGTCCGTCATCGTACTTCCGCCATCCTAGAACGAAGCAGACCGATGCCGCTCTTCTCTCCGCAGCTCATCGCTCGACATCTCTGATCACAATCCACCACCGTCCAGGAGAAGTACGCCTCGACAGCTCGACCGCTCTCTTTGTTCTAACCAACTTCCTTGCCACAAACGTCTCATTTCCGAACACCTTGGCACTTCAAATCCACCCCTCGCGATCTAATCTGATTTGTGGTCTCAACATCACCACCACATCAAACCCCACGGCTGGGACAGGTTGCCGGCATTTAGAGAGTACGTACCTCGTCAGAGCCGGATTACATGTCGTTCAATGTTGTGCTGCACGCTTCCTCATTGATTCCGAATGACTCCGTCAGCGACACGAATTACTTACGATACCCTCCATAGACCTACCATTTCAACGCGTTCGACTTGTTCGACGTCCTTCTAGATACGAACCCACCACATTCGATCCAGCAATCCTCAACGCATCGGCGCACAACAAGACGAGCGCGTCTTTACAAAAGGCATGTCTATTCCCGCCAACATGCCACACCACCGACACCGAAGCATACCCAACTGCGACTCGAGCGATCCGAACAACCCCATACCATCCGAGCCGAAAGTGTCTCGCATACCATTCTCGAGTATCTCTGCAGATATGGCCGCGCAATTAAGTACAGTCGCAAAAGCTCGAAGCAGTGCCGAGAGCCTCTCTTCGAGCGACGATACCACCGACACCGACACACCACTTTCGAGTCCACCTAACGGGACAGAAGAGGTCGACGGGATGACCGTCAAGATGGAGTCATTGTCGCACGCACAGACAAGTCCCCAGATGAGACGACGCCGAGCAAGCACAACCTACGCTTCCAGTTCCGACGAGATCAAGCGTCTTCTCGGTGATGGGAATGGTACAAAGTCCTTGCAAAAGTATTGCTGTGGCGAAGGCTGCTGTATGCTTCAGAAGCTGCCAACGCATCCCGAAGCCACTGGTATTCCGACGCCAGACAACGATGCTTTTCGGTTTCTCCAGCTAAATCTCGAAGGACTTAGCATGGATGCCGAACTCACTCAGATACTCGATCTACCTGAGCCGAAGATATCTTTTGGCAGATTAAGACGGCAGTCTATCATCCAAAAGTTCCCGGACGAGGACGAACACGAGCACGATGCAGAGCATGTACAGGTGTATCCGCCAGAGTACATGAAGCCGCACCCGCCATACAACATCTATAATGCGCCTGTCTATGGTGCGCGGGAGCTTACCAAACCTGGGGCCGAAAAGCGAACTTATCATTTCGATGTTGATGTCACCGACTACCCAGAGGAGGGTGGCGTTGACTTTAAGGTCGGTGGAGCGGTCGGTGTCTGCCCACCAAATGACCCGGCAATGGTGGAAGACATTCTGGACCGACTCGGCGTCCCGCACTTCCAACGTGACAAGCCTGTTCGGCTATTCACCCAGGGTGGCAAGTGGCCGACAATTTGGGGTGACGAAGAAGCTCGTGAGCTTGTCACTACACGACGAGAAGTCTTAACCTGGACCGTGGACATTCAGTCGACAGCTTTTGTCAAGGGCGTCTTCAGATTACTGGCCGAACATGCAAACGATGCCAAGGAGAAGAAGATCCTCATGTACATGAGTTCTGCTCAAGGCCAAGCAGCCTTTTGCGACATCCGGACAGGGCCACACCTCACTATACAACAACTGCTGAACGCATTCCCATCTTCACGACCACCTCTCGAAGATCTCCTCAGTCTACTCATCCAACTCATGCCACGCTTCTACTCCCTTTCCAACGACCCGCACGTCTCCTCAGCCCGCGAAGGCCTTGCAGGCAGACGTCTAATCGAAATCGCCGTCACTATCCACGAAACACCCGCCCACTCCGATACTCTGCGAACGGGCGTCGGTTCTGGCTTCCTCGAGCGCATCGCAAAACGGTTCATCAAAGCCGAAGAAGCCGCCCTAGATGCCGACCCTTCCGTACTCCCCGGTGTCGCGGGTCGCAAGCTCGGACTTCAGATTCCCATGTTCCGCGGGCTCATGTCGAACCCGCTGTCCCGGGAATTTGCATCTGATGGCCCGATGGTGCTGATAGGTGCTGGCGTCGGCATGGCACCCTTCCGCGGCTTCATCCTCAATCGCCTCAAAAACGCCAACTGCGCAAACAAGATCTGGCTGATCCAGGGCATTCGGGATAGCATGCTCGATGAGATCTACCGTGGCGAGCTCGGCGCTCATGAGCACGATATCAAGAAAGTCGTCCAATCCCGTGCGAAATCGCCTCCACCGGTCGCTGAAGGTGAGGGTGCTGCGGATGTGGCTACCGATTCGACTGGTAATGCGGGCACAGCGAAGGTTGAAAGCGACACCCGTAGCGAGAGGAAGGTGGCGAAGTATGTACAAGATGAGGTGCGGCTGCAGGCGGATATCGTCTGGTACGTCATCAATGCCGTAGATGGACGGCTCTTTGTCTGTGGCAGTACGCAGGGGATGGGCGAGGGAGTAAAGGAGGCCCTCATCGATGTGGCGATGGATAAGGGCAAGCTGGATCGTGAGACTGCGAAGCAATTTTGGGACGACAAGAACGCAGCGGGGCAGTATATCGCTGAGACGTGGTAGATGAGGCAGCGCGTACGGCCTTAAAGTGGGTTTAGTTTGGAACGGTCTTGGGTTGGTCAAGAGGTGTTGTCGTTTTGTTTTCTTCGGAAGGCTGTTTGAGCGTTCTGGCGAGCGATTTGTTGTCTGGATTGAGGGCATCTGGATTTCTGTATAGGGAGCGGTGGGCGCGATGTACATATTGGCTTGTTCGAGACGATCGATATCGTCGACCTGCATACTGCAGCAAGGCTAGTCATACATGAGATTACAACATAACCACGTTCAGCATGATCACACCCAATGTCGTCCACATTCTGGACGTATCCCTCTCCACAAATCTCCCAGACTATTCATGCTGGCGACTTCCAGTGCTCTCAGGGGACAGTCTCATCTGCTCGAGCCTATGATTCACGTAAGCCAGAGATATTTCCTCGAACCATGGCTGATGGCCGATCAAGTGTCGTGTTCCGCAGCGTTGCGACATCACCTTCAGTCCCCCAGCACTAGACATCGACCCCGTCTCGTTCAGTCTTCGACAACGCAACAATGCCATTGTCGCAGCGCACCAAGCACTGTGGTACGTGCCATCCACGGTCAACCTTTGAGACCAGTGAATCACCCACCAGATTCTCGAACCCGAATGTGTCAGATCGACGAGACAAAGAGACTGTTCCTCAATTCACGACGATACGACACCTTGTCTCGACACCATGGACTCCGACTATATCTGTTCGCTTGGGAGTTCTCTTCTTGATATCCCTCCATCTTGCAGCATCGCAACAAATCCTGCACCGACAAACAATCAGCATCAACATCTTCGATCACAAGCAAGATCAACCAACCAACCCAAGACCCACATTCACCAACGATGTCCAACGCCTGGCGAGCGTGTTCCCGCCCACAGGATCACCGGATTCACCGAACACAGGCGGAAGCGGACAACTGCCCGTTCGACCGCAACAACAAACACTCCTCTCAATTCCCAGATTACCCACCACTGAGAAGGAAGAGCGCACCTAGACCGGCGGTACCTCGAGCAACACATCCAGCAACACCTTACCGCGCCGCAACTGCTGTCACCGTCGACGACGAAGACGAGGCTCGGCAATCACCAGCTTCGTTCGCGCCTGCTCTCCCTACCACGCCACCATCGAGCTCATCAGATCAGAGCCGCAGCCGCCCGTCTCCTGCAAGCAGCGGATCAACACCAGGTCTCGAGACACAGCAACAAGCGTACCCAACTCCTCTCACGCAGCCGACAGTCCGCGACACAGCGCCGCCTGACGAGCTTGCCGGCGGAATGCCACTCTCTCGTCTTCGTCTCCGCGAGCTGGACGCCCAAGAGGCAAAGAGTGCCACACCGACCAGCTTCGTGGCCGAGAGCCCGCGCCCCGGCTCAGAGGCGAGCGCAGCACTGCCTGGAGTGATTCAATCAATCGAAGTCGGCCACACGCGGGTCGCATCTTCACAATCGGCATCTGCGAAAGCCTCGGCGTCAGTCCAGGTCCCCGCCACCATCGCGGAGGAGCACCCCATCGTCGAAGATCCGCCCCGCGAAGCAACCCCCAAGACCCTACAGATCACCTACCTCCGTCAACTCGCCCACGACCTCACCGACAACCTGCGCGAACAAACCGCGCTCTCGCACCGTCTCTTCACGCGGAAAGAAGTCGAGGCAGCTGGACGCCAATATGCGGAGGCCAAGGTGCACGCGGAGGAGATGAGGCGTCATGGTACGGAAGCAGAATTGCAGTTGGCGCATGATCAGCTGGAGGCCTGTCAGCGCGCTTTTGCCGCGGCTGAAGCGAGGGCGGAATACGGGGTCACCGCCAGGGGTGTGCTGGAGGTGCTGCTGAGGGTGTGTGCGGTGGTGATGATTTTGTGGTGGGCGTGGTGCTGGGTGAATCGGGTGGACAACGAGTACATCAACGGGCGCATGAGGGCGCATTATGGGTTGGTGTGAGGCGGAGCGGTGAGGGGGATGTTGTTGTCTGTGGGATTGGATCATGTTCGGGTTCTTGTCATTTGCTTGGAATGCGGTGTGCGATTGGATCTTGCCCTCAAGGATGTATGATATGGATGAATGGATCTTGCACCGCGGCATCTGGTCTGCTAGCATTGCTTTGAGCGGTCAGCGGACACTGTACGGCTAGACTGCAAAATTGAGAAGGAAGGAAAGGGGCTGAGATGGTCAACTTTTGCATATCGCGACTCTAGTTCGCTCCAACGCTGCTCATAGATAGTACAGCACAACAATCGAAGCCTGCTCGATTTAGCATCCGACTCTCACAAGCTCACCGCTTTCCAGCACTAGAAGCCTTCAAATCCCTCTTCGGTTGCGAAGGCGCGCTGTACAGCCACAGCGCAACGAACGCGACCCATCCCGCAATCGTGACCCAGATACCGCCGATCCAAGGATATGCGCCGCTGATCACGAATGATCGCGGCCACTCGTCATGCGCAAAGTGACGGACTGTGACCGTGCGCTTCTCCTCCACGTTCGTGTAGAAGGGTCGGCGGTATTCGACGAAGAAGTTGAAGATGCCGTGTTGGTCTGGCAGTTTGAACTCGGCGGTGTATGTCGTGCTCACTCCGTTCGAGCTTGAAGGCTTGAGATTAAGGCGGTGGAAGGGTGAGAGCATGCTGAATTCCAGCTGTAGGTCATCGCCAGCTGGAGTGGTAAACGGGATCCAGGCGGTGTTCGACCACTCCGATACTTCAACAGAGTAGTGGACGTCGTTCTTGATGCGGTAGATGGTTGGGTCGATGTCCAGCTTTTCGACATCAGTGCGGTTGCTCGCACCCTTCTGGGCTCCTTCATTCAGGTAGTGACGGATCTCGCCGACTCTGAGGACACCCAGCTCCATGAAAGTCCAAGCTGACAGTTTCCTGATGAACTCCTTGTTGCCTGTCTTCTCGCTTTTCTTGCCGGCACCTGGCGACTGGACTGAAGCATCGAACCACTTGTCTTCCATTGCCTCCGCGCTGCCCAGAACAGTGAACCGAGCGCTGTTGCGTGCCTGGAATGCAGATACCAGACTAATCTGACTGCCAGTCGCAAACACATCCTCGAGCTCCCCTTCTTCTTTCGGATTATACGTGTATGCCGTGCTAGGCGCATTGAGCACCGACGCAAGCAGCGGCGACGGATTCCCAAGGACCTGACCAACGGCATGAGGCATAGCAATCAGCTTGTCGACAGAGAAGAAGTTCTTCGTCTCCGATTTGCTGAACTTCGGGCTGGGCAGGAGGAGCACATCGTGCTTCTCGTCCGCGCTTTTGGTGTCGTAGTTGAAGTGATCCACCACAACGCTGTTTCGGTCTGCTGGAAGGGTGATGTCGAGCTCTTGTAGCAAGCCGGAAATCGCGCTCGGAACCGGCTGTTCGGATGAGAGGGCGAGGAGGATGTTGGAGCCCTGATTGACGAAGTCGACTAGGAGGTTCGGGGTGAGTTGCGGTCCGAGGCCTTTCGACTTGGGTGGGAGGATGAGTAGGTGAGAGTATGCTGGTTCGCCATGGAGGAAGAGCGACAGGTCGGTGTCTTTCGGCGAGCGGTATGTGATTTGGAAGCCTCGATCTAGTACACGATTAATACCGTCACTGCATTGTAGTAGTACGGTGTTGCTCACCCTGCAAATCACTCCAGAACTGCGAGTACTTGCTCTTCTCGGATTCCTCTTCGAGAATCACCACTAACTTGCTCCCTTGCGCCGACAATGCTGAGACCAACCCCAAAAGGCCTGTGAGCAGGCCAAGTATCCGTAATTGCATCTTGTTGGTATGAGCTATCCGCTCTCGCTCCTCCAAACATCCAATGCTTCGTGTTCAGATGAAGCAACGTAGCCATCTGCCAAGACATATGTATGCCTGAGGTTTGTGTTTGCGGAGTTTGGCTCGGGGGTGTCGAACGCTCCTTCTACAGCATTCTAACCTGGAAACGATATTGCGTTGCGACTTGTTCAATACGACTCGGTGAGCAGAAGAAACATATCCACAAGCTAGGCTACGCTTGCAGGCTTTCTATGTCAAGGCGTCGTAAATACTAGCCCTGCCCTCACGCGACTCCCGCACGGCATCGACTTCATCCTCCAAGCTCTCCCAAAACATCTCCAGTGTCCACTTCGGCTGCCATTCGAGTTGCTCGTAAGCGTTGACGGGCACGAGCTGCGGTCTGGGATATCATCAGCTCATCTCATCCCTCCTCGACCGGATCAGCACAACTCACGTAGCAGTCCCCATCCCGCGCACAAAGTGTCTCGGGAATCCCAGAGACTCCGCCGCCATCTCATCGCTCGGCCACGTGGAGACCGACTTCGAAGTGACGAGCCCGCGCGCGTGCAAGAAGATTGCGAGCCGCTGTAGGGTTTCCCACCAGGGGATGCGGTGTGCGGTGGCGAAGTAGTAGCCGCGCGCACCACTGGGAATGGCAGATCCTTGGAGTATCTTGCTGACGAGGAGGACGTAGAGGGCTATTACGTCGGAGACGTGGGCTGCGAGAGGGGCCTGTGAGTGCCAAGAGTCAACTGGGCCTGCTCTGCGGTAGGTAGTACGGTAAGGCGATCCTCCATTCGCTCGCTCGAACGAAGGTTGGACGCGGAGAAAGATGATACTTACACCGTCTTGATCGAACTTGTGGACGGCCGCGTTCGCAATGCTAGCCTTGATCATCGCAGGAACTGACGAAGACAGCTTCCTCCCTGGTCCTGTACCTCTTCCATCTGTTATGCATCACGTCAGACCGTCCCGGATGTGGCAAGACGGCAGGAGACTTGCAGACATTCGGTAGCACGACGTTGAAACTCGGAACGCCATGCGCCTCAGCCTCCTCGACCACGGCGATGTTGGCCTGCCACGTGAGTAGTCATTTAGTAAAACTCGAGCCCTGACCACCCTTGCTGGACCAACGTACCAATGAAACGGGAGTCGGAGATTCCAGCTGCTTCTCTTTCTCATACACCGTATCAATGTCCCGAAGCTCTCCACCGTACGGCCATCCATTCTCAGGGGCGAAGATGTTGGTGACGGAAGACTTGATCGCAAGACTCAGCCGTGTCTCTTATCTGTCAAATCATCGAGAAGCTTACATGAACAAAATACACCTCCTGCCCACTAACTTCCCGCCGCTGCCCAAGAGCTCGGATGAGGTTGGAAACAAGCTGCGGCTCCATCGCGCTCGCAAGGTGTACGATAATGTCGACTGGCAGTTACAAAACGAACATCCGTTAGCTCTGCTGTCCGTCCGTCATCTCGATCACACCGACGCACTCTGAGTATCCAGCACCATCCCCTTCACGGCCGCTTCGTCTTTGAGATCCACAGAGACTGGGTGCACGCCGAGGGACGCCAACGACTCGGCCTGTCCCTTTCCTCGGACTGTTGCATATATGCTAGCGGGGTTGACTGGACTGTCTGGACGCGAGACGAGGGATTGGAGGAGTGAGCCCGCGTTGGAAGAAGGTATCAGTGATTGGTGAATGGACATGGGAGCGATCTGCTGCCGTACATGTAGCCGGCGCCACCGGTGATGAGAAGGTGTTGACTCATGGTATGATACTCTGTAGTGTGGAAGCGAAGCCGTGGGTTGGTGAACGGGTGAGCCTTTTGGTTGCGAGGAAGCGGCAATATTTGTACTTAGCTGACATAGTACACAAGAGGCTAGATAGGTCATTCCTCACACAAATGTCCGTTAAAACATGCGACAATTGAACTGTCTTCCTGCCCGCGGTCCACAAATGCAGCCAGCGATGGATTCGCAACCAATCATACCTCGAGGCTACAGCTACCCGGAAATGCGCGCAAATCCGACGAGGCGTATAGCCAACAATCCGACCACCGCGTGCAACAACATTTGGTACCTGGTATTTGAGCAGTGCGAAACATGGAGAGCCGCGGAACTGAATCATCACAAGGTCGCCGTCTGGCGATCGCCCGCAGATCCGTAGATACGCTGCCAATCACGCCACATGACTGCATGCTAACAAGTGGTCGCCTTGTAGTGCGATCAATGCCGGACTCGAAAGGTATGGCTGTCAGGATTCTCCAAACGCAGACTGTCTTGACGTTGGCTTCCAAGCAGATCGGCTGCGATAGGGCGTCGCCCTGCTCCAATTGTGTCTCGGTCAAGCTGGATTGCACTCACAGTGCCATCGCCATCTCGGCCGCTGCGCAGACGAAGCAGAGTATCACGTTGTCGGCACAATAGTGAGCCTGTCTTCATCTCAAGCGGTCGCCGCCACTCACATGCTCTTTAGCGTTCAGCGAGCGGAAGATCGACGAGATCGCAAGTGGTATCAACGCCCTCCTTTCCGAACGCGATGGCCCTCTTCGTGCGGATGCCACCATAGCGACTAGGTTTACGCCTCTTCGGGATGAAAACCAAGCGGCGAAAAGTCCGGTAAGAAGCCTCTCCGTTTCTTTTCGCGAACTTAGGTGGGACCATTCACCTCACACCGTGGACTTTGTGAAACAAGTTGTGGAAGACCCAGCACGGCGAGACCGCGCGCCCATAGTCAGTGACGTGGTCTCCTCCTTGAGAGACTTTGTCAGGACTCTCGAAAGTCCCGATGCTATCTGGAAGTCGTCTATACAAGCGAACGGTGCGGCGAGCCATCAAGCGGACCGTTCAATGCCTCCTTCAGAAGCTGCCGTGGCTGTCTTGCGGTGGGCTAAAGGTAAGTCATCACATCCCAGCTCAGAGCCTACTAATTGGCAATACCAGATCACGAGCAATTCACAAGGATCGCCTGGCTTTCCAGGCTTCTGCCTCTCCAGAATTTCACAGAGATCTGCCAAAGGATATACTTCCGACTCAACTGTGCTTCGCTGCGAACGAAGATATTCGCTTTCGAAACACCACTATCTTCAGCTCCGTGTAATATCAGATCGCAAGGTCCAGACGTAGCCTACCTCACAGACGCAAGTCACCAAGCCTCTGGTATAACGGGTTATCACACGCCTGATAGCACCTCTTGGTCATGGCCCAATCGGACGTCGTAAGTTGTGCAGAGAAATGACAGGCACGTTGTCTGGCTGCGACAAACATCCAGTGTCCAGTTACTGTCCAGTCCAAGACCACAGGTCGATGTGCACTGTTTGCATTATCTGACTTGGATGGCTTCGGTCATGAGGAGAGCAGACCGATGAAAGCAACACGAAAGAGGTCGTGAACCGGCTTTCGCAGGCAAGTCAAGAGGCTTAGGTGGTCCAGATACCTTAGCGACGTCTGACAATGCGTGTAGTTCAGTAGGTAAGTACGGCTACGGATAGTAGCACAATTTGTATGCAGTGGCATTGTTTGTAGAGGTGGTGGAATAGCCACGTGTGCCATTGGTTTCGTGGTATTGATGAGAGTCGACAGACGACGACGACCAATCCTTGGTCGATGAACCGGACTCCTACCAGTCTGCCCTCGGCCAGCACGAAAGAAACACGATAGTAGTAGTACTCCAGAGCGATACTCTAGGAACCCTGTTGAAGTCGAACATCCAAACCGATGTTCTCGCTCGAGCCTACTTGCTACCGAGGGTATCAAAGGCCTCATCCTCAACATGTCAGCAAATTGCAACTGCAGGGAACATCAAGTGCCTGGGTGTGTGAAGATCGTGGTTTCTCCGTTACCATAGCACCGCTGGGCAGGAGGTGTAGTCAGTCTTGGTCCCTTGATAAAGCCTCGGCGCCAATAGTCGTTAGGAGATTGTGCCTCTCTCTTGAGCTAATCTGCGGGCTCGACTCCGAAGCCGTGGTTGTGTTCATCAACGGCGGCAAAGATCAAGGGAATACTAGGTTTGCCGTATACACACGACACCTTATCAATCACGATTTTCGATGTCCATCGCTCTGAAGATGGCTGATGAAATCCCCAATCTCCACGAGGAAAACGGTCGCACTGGTCGAACTCACAAGTGTCCACCATGAAGATCTCGGCCGCCGCTTGGCTTGGATGGAAATAGACCCAATGGAGCACGACATCTGCCGTGCAACTCTTCGACGAGGGGGCTGGCGTCGGAGTACGTCCTCCTACATGCCACCACTGCAACGTGATGTTAGAAGTTTACTTCTCGATCGATTCATAGCCCGCGTGCTCAAGAACTTGTTGTTTGTTATTTTTTCGTCTTCGGAATGCAAGCGAAAACTTTGGGTCTGGGGCTTCAAAGCTTGGCCAAACGCTAAAAAGCCACTAATGCAAGGTACGTCGATGCGCAGCTAGGATTTGGATCCGCCGCCGATGGCAGCGCTCGCGCCTTGCCTTTCGAGTGATCCGGTCCGATATGAGTTCTGAGTCGTGGTGAACAACGTCTCCAGACTTCTCTCCGCCGTACTTGATTGTTGAGAGGGAAGGAGTCGCCAGGCGGTCGCACGGTCGCACCAAGGTATGGGTCCTCGGCTGTGGGACGGTGACGAGATTGTTTGTGCTAGCTGCACGCTGGCATCCAGGCTGTGGACAACGGCATTGGCGCCGCGATACAGTGTTGCTGTGATTGCATCGATCCTCTTGATGATCCTCGTGGACCTCTCGAGGTCGCGAACAGGGCTTCGTGATGGTAGTCGGCTAGACGAAGGCACATCAACGCTATCTTGGACGCGGAGAAGCGATGGTATAGCAATTTCACGGCAGAAGATAGCAACCGACGATAGGACAGGCGCTTGTGATATTGGGTTTATTTGCCTTGGGTGTCCGTGCGCTGGTGTTTCCTCATTTCGCTTGAAAGCCAATTATTTTCGACAGGGGTTGGCATGGATCGTCGTCTTCACTTCCCGCTGCCGCCTCTCTCTTCTTCCCTGCGTCGCGACAACATCGACACCCACATGCTGTGATATCGTGCACTCAGCATCACCACCGTCCCTAAGCAATTCCACCTGGAGCATTCGACTCCAATTCACTCCTTGGAATCACGTTAGCACACCACACCGACTTCACATTCTTTCGCCACTCGCACGCGCCCATACCAGCCTCCTCAAGCGACACAGTCAGCAGCAAATCAGTCACAAGACAATTCCGACCGCGCGACACGGACTTCGCAGCGACTCAGCATCCATTGTTTGCTCGTCGACCTCGCTGGACAGCACGAGGTCAAGCAGCTCCCGATATCATTATCGCAGGTTCCAATTGAGCCTTGCAGCAGCAACCAGCCGGACTGACAGTTAACCTTTACATCTACTCGAAGCATATCCAGTCTATCAGGATATTCTCCACGATGAAGATCACTCTCGCGCTGCTCACCACAGCCGTGTCTGTATCGGCAGCTCAGCCACATGTTGGCCACGCCCACCAGCACCTTCACCACAAACGCGATGTAGTCACCGATGTTACCGTCGTTCCTGGACCTACCGTCGTCGCCTACATCTTGGACGGCGAGTCAATCTCTTCGGACGAGGTCAAACAAGGTATTGCGAACGGCACACTCATCTGGGCAGCGAACGGTGGCCTCAAAGAAAACCCTGCCCCTCCTGCATCGACACCGTCGTCTCCACCGCCGCCTCCATCTTCGCCGGCACCTTACCAGGCCCCTTCACCGCCGCCACCTCCACCGCAGGCGTCACCATCGGGTCCGCCGGATGATGCGCCTCACGGCCCGCCATCGGGTCCACCTTCTGGCAGCCCGTGGGACCAGAACGGCAGCGGCGTCGACACTCCCTTCCCGAACGGCGAAGTGAGCTGTGACGACTTTCCTTCTGATTACGGCGCGATACCTGTCAGCTGGCTTAACCTTGGTGGCTGGACAGGCATCCAGACTCCAGGCTCGGACTCCGGTGGCTACGGTGATATCCACACTGCAACTGAAGGTGGCTGTAACGAAGGCTCCTTCTGCTCTTACGCTTGCCCGCCTGGCTACCAGAAGTCGCAATGGCCAGAGACGCAGGGCTCTACCGGCCAATCCGTTGGTGGCTTGCAGTGCAAGAATGGCAAACTTCAGCTCACCAACTCTGGCCTGTCCGACAAGCTATGTATGGAGGGTGCAAGTCAAGTCAAGGTTCAGATAAAGAACACGCTCGGAGAGCAAGTCGCTGTCTGCCGTACTGACTATCCCGGCACCGAGGGCGAGACTGTCCCGCTCGACGCGCAGCCAGGCTCAACGAACCCACTGACGTGCCCTGATTCCGATAGCTACTATATGTGGCAGGGATCGCACACTTCTGCGCAGTACTATGTCAACCCAGCGGGTGTTTCTGTCGAGGATGGTTGCCAATGGGGCAGCCCAAGCAACCCATGGGGCAACTATGCACCGCTCAACCTTGGCGTCGGCTACAGCAATGGTGCTGCATGGCTCTCCATCTTCCAGAACGCGCCAACGACAGATGCAAAGCTCGACTTCACTGTCGAGATCGTTGGCGACGGCGTCAGCGGTACCTGCAAGTACTCGAACGGCCAGTACTGCGGTGGCGCCAACTACGATGACTGCAGTGACTCTGTGGGATGCACCGTAAGCACCGCATCCCATTTTCAATGTATCCCATAACGCTGACCAATGTTCACAGGTATCTCTAAGCTCGGGCACCGCGACCTTCATCTTCTCATAGTCATGTCAAGCAACGACACTCGCTGGCGGTCCCGGACACTGCGACCTTCGGACTCTAACGGCTTTTCTCTTGGCGTGACTATAGCAGCCTTTCAACCTTTACGACGAATGGATTGTACATGATACCCGATGCAGTTTTCCGGTCCTCGGTCAATAAACGACAACTCAAGCAATACTCCGCATGCGTCCCTTCCAGGACGTTAGCCGGCCAGTTGCAATTGACCTTGCGCGACCTTTTCGATGCTTACTACGCGAGTCCTGCTTTACCGTCATTCGAGTCTTGGAAGTGGTGGATGGTACGGCGCTCTGCTGCCGCCAGCTTGTGAACTGGTTGCGCTTGCATGTCAAGTGCTGCGCAAACGATGTGCATATGCTGCGGACCTCTCTCTTATCTTTAGTGCTTGACTTACAGTACCGGTCCGATGGTCCGCGCGCCTCTTCACAGGTGGCTGCGGAGGCTTGAAGGGCGACGACACCAATGACCAAGTGGGTAGGCGACTGCTACCGCCGACGGGTACCGCGAGTGGATCTGCCGATGTCGATGATCTACGGCGGCGGCTATATCTGGGTTGGAAGTGGCGTAGCTGTTGCCAGTTGTACATAATGTCTTTTAAGCTAATGTTAGTGTTCTCTCTCATATGGTCTTTGGCCCGCTTTCTTTCGTCGCACAGAGTCGTCACACCAGCACAGTCTACGTCTATGACAAGGTCGCTCGGAGTACAGCATCAACCGATCCGCTCTGATCGAACCTGACGCTGCCCCAGCGGAGCGACGAGCGAGCCTAGAAGCATGCCGCTGTCGAGTTGGTCATACGAACAAGGTGTGGCCTCACTTCGGCGACACAACACACGCTGTGTCATGTACTAGCCTTGCCAACAGCATGTCTCGCGATCGTACGAGGCGCTTCTACTGGACTCGAAACCAAATGGCTTCCTTCCTCTCCTGGCGCCTTGCTCCCTCAAGCTGGATGGTTCACGATGAGAGACACCTACTATGAGCTCTTGAGCGTTGCTCAATGGAGATATCCGGTCAAGACACGATACTCGATCTTCGAAGCTGTCGGGGAGGGGGTGAGTCGTCGTTTGAATCTGAAGATGTGTATACTTACATCGTCGTCAGCAGGGCGATGGCACGATCAAGGTTGCTATCAGAGAAGGTGACCTGGCCGAGACCGACGCTGCTGAGTGGGTGGGTCGTGAGGTATGACAATGATCCATCCGGATGGAGCTTCCCTGCCTCTGCTCACCTTCGTCTAGCCAGATGGAGTGGCAAACGGTAGTGCTCAGCTGCTGAAGCTTCTGTATGGTGACTTCCTACACTTGCACAGCGCGGTGAAAGCTGACAGCAGCCTCCAGTATCCTCCACGGCGACCCAAAAGACCTCGAAGGTACCGGTAGACTACGCTGTTCGGGAGCTCTATATCGATGTCTAGAGCAGAAATGGTCCTTACCAACGCAAGCCCTAAAGGCACTGCTTGCCCAAAATGCGGGTGGTGGAATCACGTCTGCAGGCCAGTCGGGTACGTGATTGCACCCATTTCAATGAAGGTCCTTGTTAACGCAACAATAGGCCTCGCTTTCTGCATGAACGGCCCAGCTATCAAACGCTTTGGCCTCCTCCACGATCCCGAAACAGGAGTTACTCACGCCCTCCTCGAATCCTGGAGCGACGATGCCCTAGCAGAGGTACTCAAAGACTTGAAGACCATCTCCGAAGCAAGTTGCATCCCTTCAGCCCTGCCTCTGGTAACGCTACAGTACATCGCTCGCGAACAAGCTTCCGTAGTCCAAAATATCGCTGAGAAGGGCGGTCGGATCCGGACATCGCTGGACCTTGAACCGCTCGCTATGCGTACCCCTGCACGCTTCGAGGACTATACCGATCTTGCGCTCACGACACTTGAGTTGACAAAAATGTCTCAGGAGGCTGCAGCGTTAACGTTGGGTATGCAGGCAGCGAAGGACCTCGTCCGTGTTGTGACAGATATGCATGATCAATTCTATGACCCTGCCCAGTGGTCGATGTTACCAGCCGATCGGGAACTTTGGTGTGACCTTGCGGATAGGCTGTACGAACTCACGGCGACAATGGATTTCTCCAGACAGCAGCTGAGCATGCACGAGAAGATGATCCAGGCGTTGGTGCAAACGGTGAGTTTGGCGTTGCCTACCACATTGAGTGCTGTATGCTGAGGACATATTCAGGTTTACAGCCTTTCGGCGAGCCGCGACAACAAGCTCAACTACCAGGCCACCGAAGCAGCGAGGCGCGATAGCTCAGACATGCGTGTCATTGCTTGGGTAACGCTGGGCTTCCTCCCTGCTACATTCGTTGCGGTCAGTCAAGTCCAAGATGCCCTCGCCCATCCCTGGATCGAGTAGCTGACGAACAGCAGACCTTCTTCAGCACATCCTTCTTCAACTGGCAAGCATCATCCTGGTCGAACCGTGTCTCTGGGTGGATGTGGCTGTACTGGGCTGTCGCCGTTCCTCTCACAGTGTTGGTGATCCTGGTTTGGACATATACTTCCAACCTCGTCGAGAGGAAGAGGGCTGAAGAGCTGGCAGCCCAGAGCAGACCGAAACGTGAGCCGACGGATTATGACTCCGATGGCGATCAGGTGCATTGGCGGATGGGAAGTCATGATCTGGGCGGTGAGATACAGATGGACTGGCGACGTCCGGACATACCTGCAAGCTTGTACTCGACAGGCTCTCAGAGGCCACACGCAACTTCGGGAAGTGTGGATACTGCCAGGGAGCAGCAGAGGCATGGGCCACAAAGGCCAGGCTCGCAACGCTCACAGTCTTCCCACTCGCAGACCCTTGCTGGTGCTCAATCAGTTTGAGCATAGAAGCAAGAAGTGAAGCTGTTGGCTATTAGTACAACATACCAAGATCATGGTTCTGTGGAAAAGAGCAAACCCCCTGACGAACACTCTAGACGGTTTTTTACAACAATCAAGACCCACCGTGCTGTGAGAGTACATCTGGAAACGGCCCAGACATATGGCGAGATGCAGGTGATACGCTATATAATCGGAGCTACTCCATGGTGACGCTGTCGAATGTGCCTGTTCATGTTGTCCTTCCGCATACCGCGAACATTTCTTGCCTCGGAGTGTTTGCACCCATCCACAGGACAGTGGTGGAAGGCAGAAGTGGTCGTGAGGTCCGGATGCAGGGCTTGGCAATGTCGTTCGAGGTCTTTGCGGTACTGAAATCTGTTGCCGCATCCTGTGTGCTGACAGACGAATGGTTGCCCATGCTGTCTGTTTACGTGCTTGCTGTAGAAGCATTAGCATGTGACGAGAGCCCGAACAAGTAGCCACACTTCAACTCCCATGGTCGGGCAAACGTTCTACCACACTCCATGCACTGAAGTACATCGCTTCGGTCTGGAGTAGTCCCACGAGCTGCATAGCCTTCCTGATCTTCATTGTCGGGTGGTAAAGAGTGTGGGGCATTGGCAAAAGCAGTAAAGTCATTCGTGGGTTGTGGCTGATCGTCCTGTCGAGTTGTGCTTCCCTGTCCAGCAGGAGTGTCGTCTGGCGGATAAGACTCGTTCCAATCGCACAAAGGCCCTGGGTTTCCATTCCGGAGCCAAGAAGGATCAACAAATTCACGATCGTGTTGATGTTGATGTTGAGAAGATGGCGAACTCTCTTGATACGAGCTAGAAATCGAAGGCCCGTGAAGGAAGTGGTCTTATCTGCGGCGACCCGCCGAACACTAAAGCAACACGAAAGGAACAGCCAACAACGAGGACACGATAGTAGGGTTGCAACAAAATGAGCGAATACAGTCTGCTCTATCAAAGAGCAGCTGCGATGAAGGGAAGAAGAATCTGCTCGTACATACGCATGGTTATATGTTCAAGCATGTCCGGGAGCTTTGAGCTCTCGAGTGGCCGGATTTGGTAGCTCCAGTAAGGTAGTTTGGAATGTGAACCTGCATGGTAGGCCTCATTTTTGAGTAAATGTGATTGGCTCGCTGTCCTCGTGCAGAAGATCATCCCATACTCCAAGTTCGTCGCGACCCTTACGACATAGCCCAATCGTGGACCTTCTAGCATTCTGAGCGGATCGCTACAGCTTGTCCGCATTAGCATAGTAGGCCTCAGTTTCAGTTCTCTGGAATGGTTGGCTCCCTAGGCGGGTCAGCGGAGACGTGGCACAATGTCAAGGCATGATAAATAGATTCGGAGAGACGATCTCCACGATTGTTCTCACCTCTCTGTAGACTTGCCTCATTCTGTCGATCCATCACAGATTGCCCGTCATGAAGCCAGAGTTCATCGATACCTACTCGGCGCTCCAGGAGTTCCTGACCAACCTTCCGCTACCGAAAGCAGGGCCGCCGTGTCTGTATGTCGACCTCGAGGGTAACGATCTGTCGAGGCAAGGCACTCTGTCTTTGTTAACTGTATTGGTCGTACCTCGCAACACGGTTCACTTAGTGGACGTCACGACGTTAGGCCAAGCAGCCTTCGGTACTGCGGATGTGAATGGCCAGACGCTGCAGTCAGTGCTCGAATCCGAAGACATCATCAAGGTCTTTTTCGACATTCGAAATGACTCGGACGCTTTATACAGTCACTTCGGCATTCGGGTTGCTGGCATCCAGGACGTCCAGTTGATGGAGCTTGCGGGCAGAAGTGGTAGTAAGCGCTTGATCAACGGTCTCAGCAAATGCATTGAGTACGAATCCAGCATGGGCTACGAAAAGAAACGCGAATGGAGAGAGGTCAAGAACAGGGGGCGTCGTTTGTTCGCGCCTGAACTGGGAGGCAGCTTTGCTGTTTTTGACCACCGCCCTCTTACTCCCGAGATCATCGAGTATTGCGCCCAAGATGTTCAGCTCCTGCCCGACCTTCGGAATGTCTACCGTCGGAAGCTCTGCGATGCATGGTGGAAGAAGATCGCTGAGGAGACTGGGGCCCGCATCAGTCTTTCCCAGTCCCAGAACTATAACGGCAAGGGTCGACACATGACGCTTGGTCCACCATCTTGGTCGCACTGGGCTCCGACAGCTGCAGAGCGAAATTCGCGAGTGCTGCTGGAGCAGGAGGATGGCCATCGGGCAAGCGAGGATTCCATAAAAGCTGAGACCGCTTCGGCTCCCCCGAAATCACCGCACACTGATAGCACAGCGGAGCCTTCTTCAAGCGGTGCAGTGCAGAGTGAAATCGGTGTCATTGGACGTGCCTTGCAGCAGATGATGCAGCAATCTGCGGGAGCCTCAAGTGATGGTGACGAAGATGACCGGTATGGAGGTTTCAGCTCAAGCAGGGCGTACAGCGACAGCGACGAGGATGGCACCGGACCAGATTTGACTGCCTGCGACAAGGAGTGCGGATACTGTGGGCGTTGCATGTATTGATCGACGTTCGCATCTGAAGTAGGGCGATTTAGTCGTTGAGTTAGAGAAGTATCAGAAGCACTGTTATCGTGCGTACCATAAAGTTGCATCAGCGCTTTCTTTTTTGAAGAGGCTCTGATCTGTCGTCTTGCAGGCCGGATCCCTTGGCACTGCGTCGCTTCCGCTTCTTGTTTGGCGGGTGCTTTGGTTCGTAACGTTTCATAGTTTCCTCAACAGCGCGTTTGACTTGACCCCATGCTTTGTGGTCGCGATGACACCAGTGGAGCTTGCGCACTGCTTCCTTCAGATGCTCTACGTCAAAACTTTTCGGATCCCAGTCGACAAAGACCTCATAATCTACCTTCGGGCCCTCATTTGGCAGATTGAACCAGCCTGCGCTGACGAATTGTCGCAGCTCGTATTTGTATGCATCGTACATGTTCGTCAAGAACACATGATCGATGCAACGATACTCTCGTAGGGAATTGCGGAGCATCTGGCCTTGAAGTTGCTGGAGGGCCGGGCCTTGGCAAACAAAGTTGGTGCTGTAGATGTGCAGCCTGGTGGCGTTGCTAACAGCCTCGTCCTTGTAGATCTCTTCATACTCCTTCCGAATCTGACGACAGACAAGACTCAGGGGTGGAGCGTAGAGGATCCGGTTGCCCTTGAGCGACACGCAATTCAGGTCGATGTCGCTGTAGATTTGATTTCGCAGCTCCCCGGGTAGGTGGAAGAATTTCGAGGTCTGGACTATGGGAGGCCCGTTAGACGTTGAAGCTCTCTTCTTTGCGCCGGTCATCGCGCAGAGGGTGATTTCTGCAGACAAGTTCGATAATAGTTTGTTGGAAGAGTCCGTCGGAAGAGTCCAGGCAGCGTGAGTGCAGTAGGACATGCGTTAACGCGATGTCTCAGAAGTCAGGACACAGATCCACGGATTCACTGTCTTTGCATGTGCACAGGACTAGTCTCGATGAATCTGTGAATCTCGTTGGGCGTGGACAAGTGAGGAAGTGAGGCGGAAAGATCGCGAGCGCGTAACTGCCTGAGTCGGAGTCGGCGTTTTCGGATTAAGGTTGTTCCGAAGTAAAGAGCTAACGACCTTTCAACTTCACCTCGAGATCTGGCATTACGACTGCTCGACGCGGTAGAGAACAATTATTGCAGAGACATCTTGTACAGTGTACAGCGCGTTGCTTAACTTCCTTTCGGCGTTCATGCATGACCCTACGCACCAACGAGCGAAGCACATTTACATACTCAATCTCCATATATATGTACCGACCTACTACATTAGTCTACTAAAGCGGGAGCAACATACAGCAACCATCTCAACGACTTATCTGTTCAACAAGCTGGATATCTAGAGGCAATCATTTCATACCAGCCTAGCATCTATGACCCACAGGACAAACCCCATCATGGCCATCCTTCTCTGTCTGTTGCCTCTCCTCCTCGTCCTCACCCTCACCACCACCGGGACACACGCCACCAGCAAGCCAAACATCATCTTAATAATCTCCGACGACCAAGACCTCCACCTCGGCTCCCTCTCCTACATGCCCAATGTCCAATCCTCGATAATCTCCTCCGGTCTCCTCTCGACCTCCCACTTCGGTCCCACACCCCTCTGCTGCCCTGCCCGCGCCACCCTCCTGCGCGGACAGACCGCCCACAACACCAACATCACCCACGTCGGCCCACCCGGCGGTGCTTACCGCAAATTCCTCAATTCCGGGCAGATGGACTCGTATCTCCCGGTCTGGCTCCAGGAGGCCGGGTACCGGACAGGGTATCTGGGGAAGTTCATGAATGGATTCAACTCTCGTACCCCAGAGCCGCCAGGTTGGGATGAGCAGGATCTGCTGACTGCGCCCTGGATCTACGACTTCAACCACGTAGTCATGCGGCGGAACGGAGAGAAGCCGGTTGAGTATCCGGGATGGCATCAGACGGATGTGTTGCGGATGAAAGCGCTGGCCCTCGTGGAGAAGTTTACGGAGGAGGATGGCGAGGCCAAGCCGTTCTATCTCGAAATCGCGCCAGTGAGTCCGCACGTCAGACTGGGCGGCTTCCCAACAGTGCCATTAGAACGGCACAAGAATTATTTCCCGGGCGTCGGCGCACCAAGGATGCCGAATTGGAATCCACCGGACTATCTCCACCAAGGGAAGCCGGGGTGGGTGGGCGAATTGGAGCAGATGAGCGATGATGTGATTGAGATGGTTGATAAGAGTATGCGGGCGAGGTTGCAGGGTTTGCAGGGGGTGGATGAGATTGTCGATGATGTTGTGGAGTTGCTCGAGAAGAAGGGTTTGCTGGAGAATACGTACAGTACGTCTTCCGTGTCTGCCAAGTGGCCGGTGATAAAACGCTGACAAGGATCGTTCGCAGTTATTTATACGACGGACAACGGCTTCCATCTCGGCCAGCACCGCGTCCCGGGAGGTAAAGGCTTGCCATACATCTCCGACGTCAATCTTCCTTTCGCTGTCCGTGGGCCTGGTATTAGCAACAGAGTCTCAGCCACCCCGCAGTCGCACGTTGACATCGCGCCTACACTCCTCGACATTGCCGGACTCCCGCAGGAAGACTGGCCAGAGTTCTTCGACGGACGTAGCCTTCTGCCCGAGTGGCAAAGCGCAAGTGACGAAGAGGCTCTGTTGACGAATCACGCAGTCCTGCGAGAGGAGATCAATGTCGAGTACTGGTAAGTCATCGCGGCGTAGAACCCCTCCCCTGCCAAAATATGGGAGACACATGAGACGCGTGAGACATCTGCTGACGGGGGTACTACGTCTGTGTTCCCAGGGGCTCCTCGACCGCTCCAGCAGGGCCATATACGAAGCATTACCAGGAGAACTCGCACAAGTCGCTACGCCTAGTGGCGCAGGGTGGCAAGCATGGGTGGCTGTTCAATAAGTGGTGCATGGGCAATTTCACTGAGCTGTACGATACAGTCGCTGATCCGTACGAGCTGCACAACCTTGCCATGAAGCCGGATAAGGAGACGAAGCGGCTCATGAGCAGGCTGAGTGGGTTATTGCTTGTGACGAAATCCTGTGGGATGGATACTTGTCGGACGCCATGGAGTGTGCTGGCTGAGGCGTACAGAAATAGTGCCATGACTGGGCCACAGCCAGTATTGCAGGTCCCACTGCTAGAGAACACATTCGGCACTTTGGACCAAGCGATGCATTCATCCTACGACGACTTCTTCGCCCAGCTTCCGTCACCGGGATTCCAGTTCTGCTTGAATTACCAGTCCACCTCCAATGAAGGTCCATACTTCCCGCCTGAGTCGGAGGACCTCGGGAGAAGATTTCGCCGCGCTGAGGCATCGATCGAATCAACAGAGGGCATGTATTATACCACGAACGGAACGTTGTACGTGGAAAGCAATCCGGATGAGTACTTCGGCGACGCCCAGCAACGACACGCCAGTATAGATGAGCTTCATGCCATTGCCCGGACGTTGACGAATGAGGAGATGGGGTTCGAGGTTAAGATCGAAGGGTGTAATGCTCCTGATAGTGCCTGTTGGGAGCTGTTTGAGGACGACTGATGCACAAACCCAAGTGATCTATGTCGATCGGAAGTGTACATAGTGTCTGAGCAGGTCTTATCCGGGTCCGATGCGCGGCATGTCGTGGTGCTCACTGAGGTTGGATAGATACTTGTTGAGCTCCTCGACCCGCTCTTTGTGCGTTTTGACGCCTTCACGCTTCAGTCGCTCATCAAGCTGTATGAGAGTCAGCCACATATCTATCCATCATGACCTCTTTGCGTTGACTTACCCTCTTCCGCCTCCGCTCCTCATGCCGCCGTTGAGCCTCGGTCTTGCCGTATTGCTTTGCTTCGGATTCGGTCTCTTTCACTACGTCACCTGCACCGTCCTCGTTCTCCTCATCAGCGAGAGCCTTCTGTGCCGCGCACTCCTCCACATCGTCCTTCTTGGCTACCACCTTCGAGTCGTCTGCCTGCTCGTCCACTGGCTTGGACTTCTTCTTTTTCTTCTTCTTATCCACGTTACTGCCTTTCAGCTTCAGACCACCGCCGATAGCGTTTGTGTAGTCTGACGAGGGCATGCTGGAGGCTTGCTGGGAGGAATAGTCCTAATTGTGCAGTTGTATAGAAGTTGTGGGTATGTAGTAACTGCCAGCCAAAAGTTGGGGGACACTGGGTTCTCCTTCGGGCTTAGATCAGCTTGGCAAGCAAGTTTCCCCAGATCTCGGATCTCGGATCCCGGCACGTGGACAGGGGTCCTTGCTCTACAGAACGTCGACACTACCTTATGGGCTGGATAACGACGACCCTGAGAGAGCAACAACTATAGCCTCTCGTGAGTTCAGCAAGTTGTGGCACAACGTATACATCAATGAAAAATTCGACTACGTCAAGTTGGACGACGCGAAGTTGGATGCAGGGGCCTCGACAACTGGTCAACGGAATGCTGGTCTTGCATCACTCAAAGGTACTTCGGACGAGACGCTCGAGACTTTTACCACCATGGGATCGAGACGACACCCAAGATGTTCGACGCGCGCCGTCATCTTTGATCGGGGGCCTGTGAAGACCTTCCTACCCCCATTGGGCTTCACACCAAGGCAGCCGTTCGGGTAAGCATACTCATTGCCGTTGCTGGCGTTGGAATCGAATCATACACCGATGTTCTTTGGTTACGGAGTTAGCTCCGCACCTCATGCTTACTTCTCAGCGCAGCTTACCTCGATCTGTGAGACAGTCTCGTCGTAGAACAACTCGAATCTCGATGTGATCGCTGGTGACTTATCCTCGAAGCCCGGCGCGATCGACGTCTCGTACTTGCGATAGATGGCGGCGACAAGTGCCGTCATCTCTGCCATGGCAAGACTACAAACTGTCAGAAAACTTGAGAGCATCGTACTCACAGTCATGAGGACTTACTGCAAGCCAATGCACATCCTGCCGCCGCTCGAGAAGGCCCAGAACCAGCGGTTCATCGCAGCCACCTGCTCTGCCGGACCAAACCATCGCTCGGGGTCGAAGGTAAGTGGAGACTTGAACACTTCGGCGTTGCGGTGTAACGAGTATGGCGACACTCCCACTACAGTCCCAGCTGGGATGGTGTATCCTTCTATGACGCAGTCAGCACTCAGAGACCGCGGCTCCGTAGCCGGCAGAGGAGCATAGGTTCGAAGCGTCTCGCGGATGACGGCGTTCAAGTACGGCAATGCATCGACAGCTTCGAGTCTCGGCACTCCGTCTTGGAACACGTCCTCTGGCAGCGCACGAAGCTCTTCTATCAAGCGCTGCTGCGACTGGGAGTGCTGAGGTCGAGAAAACGCCCAGATCAGAAACATTAACGTATCTGAGGTTGTGTCGATGCCGGCGAGCAAGTGGTCCGCACATTCTGATGCGATGTCCAAAGCATCTAGGGCTCCGGCGCCACTGCCCTTGATGCTTTCGTGCGACTTCCACAGCTGGTTGATAATAGGCGACTCAGTAGATGCACGATCTCCATCTCCCGCAGCTTGGAAGCGTTGAGATGCTTGGAGCGCGTGATTGCGAATCCCGGTGTAGGTCGCTGGCTTTTGCATCGGAAGCAAGGGCGAGACGAGACGTTCCATAAGGCCGGTGCGACTGTACAGCCATCTCGAGACTGGTGCCAGGTGGACGACCAACGACGATAGCCGACGGCGCGCCGGATCAACAATGTCGTTCAGCAGCTCCCGATGTGCAGCATGACCAGTCAATGCAGACGTCCCGCCATATTTGGCGCCATAGAGAAAGTGAGTAATGGTGTCGAGGGAGAAGTAATGCAAACTGCTGAAGATCTCATGTGGCTGCGAACCTCTCGATTCTATCAAGGCCATATACTCAGAGACTCTCAATTGAATCATGCTTGCCGCCGGCCCTCTCAGCATCAGAGACTTCGAGTAAGCGTTTACCACTAGCTTCTTACGCTGGCTATGGTCCTTGACCGAGTGGAAGGTGAACAAGTTCTGCTTTCCATATGCATCGAACATGCGGTAGAACGTTGTTCGCTCGAAGCAACTACCGGCCCCGTAGATCGTCCGCAAGGCCGATAAACTGTTGCAGTGGACTTCAGTAGGACCGATTCGCACCACGAGGCCGTACTGCTGGTGCAACGAATTGATCTTCCGCGTCCGAGTCCCTCGCCAATCCTCGAATGCCAGTCGCCATTTGGTCAGGGCGAACGATATTGGTCCAGGGATCTTGCTTTCGCGGTCGATGTACAGTGGTTTGATGATGCATCGGAAGATCGTCCCAGCAAGTAGTGCAGCAAATACCAGTAAGGCCAACATCGTTTTGAGTTCCTCAAGAGGGTGGTTTGCGCAGCGGTGCGAGAAGTGCCACGGTCTTGGGATGGATTCTGTAGACTGCGTACTTCGCTAGAACCTATCGAAGACGAGACTCTCGAATTCTAGATGCCTGTCGCCATTACTATCTCGGACGTTGGGGTGTTGGACGACTGAGTTGTCGTACCGAGCGGTCTTCCCGAAGTCGGAGCTTCCGTCGGACGACCCGACGTAGCTCTTATCGCAGAGCGATCTTGCCCACAGAACAATCAGCATCGATATCGTTGAACGGCCAAAGCTGGTATTACCAACTCTTTATGAGTGGAGCGCGTGGCTCTAGAAGCGTTGCGAGCACTGCGAAGGCAGACGACTATCCACCGATTTCGCTTTGCTAGGCTTAAGTCACCTATAGTCATGCCACAGCAAATCCGGTAGCTGGTAACCTCTCCAAAGGCGCACGATGTCTTCTACTTCGACCTTGGTAACGCATTCGAACGCCACCGAAACCTCGACCAAGATTGGCTCTTTGCCCGACAATGTAACCACACCACTCATGGCGATGGGCCACGGCAACGTTCCGATTGAGGGTTTGCCAAAGTTCCTTTCGTATGCTGCACAACGGCAGTGGACACTCGAACACCTTGCGTGTGCCTTTCGTGTCTTCGGCCGCGAGGATTATGCTGAAGGCATCGCCGGACACATCAGTGTTCGCGATCCCGAGTTCAGCGATCGGTTCTGGACCAATCCGCTAGGTGTGCACTTCTCCATGATGAAGGTCAGCGACTTGATATGTCTAGACATGCAGGGAAACGTTGTGGATGGCAACAGGGTGAGTGGATGACTGACCAGTTGTTGATGTGTGTATCGAGGCTAACGCCTCGTTCATCAGTCGGTCCCGGCGAACGCAGCCGGGGTGTCGATACATACTGCTTGCCATCTCGCCCGACCCGATGCCCATGCTATCTGCCACGCTCATTCGCTGTATGGTAAAGCATGGGCTTCGTTTGGGCGGGAGCTCGACATGATAAGCCAGGACGCTTGTTACTTCTACAAAGCCCACGCTGTCTATGACAACTTTTGGGGCATTGCTTTTGCCGCTGATGAAGGCACCAACATTGCAAGTGCCCTCGGTAAACACAAAGCCACGATCTTGGTCAATCACGGTTTGATCACAGTCGGTGAGACCGTGGACGAAGCCGCGTATCTGTACACTTTGCTCGAGAAGAGTTGTCGGATTCAGCTCATGGTCGAATCAACTGGACTACCCAAGAAGCTCGTACCGGACGCCGAAGCAGCTGCCACTTTTCGTATGGCTAGCACTCCAGTAAGTCCGATCAGTCCTACGAGCGAGGACATCTGCTGACGTTTCGCAGGAAACGCTCTTCGTTGAGTTCCAGCCGAGCTATAGACTCGAGGAGCATCTCAATCCGGATTTCAAGCACTGATCGGTCACAGTACAGGGATCTCGATCCAGTAGTGGGTTCGCTCTCGACCATTCCACGGGTCAGACATTCTGTACGATTACGGAACGCTAGGCGAGCTTCAAGAGCCTACCCAGGCTACGCAGACGAACTATATCAACTTCATCAACCATCTCGATCCGTATGGCCAGTCGGGTGACACGTCGTCGTTGATAAACTGGCCACAGAACACGACCGCATCGCGGAGTCTTCCTTCGTGGCATTCCGTAGCTCAATCCGAAGACAACTCCATTGCGCACTCTTGCGCTGAGACAGCTAGCTGCTGCTCATCGACTTATACCTGTCAATGATCTGCTCCACCATATTTCCAATTGTTGTGGCGGCAGAGAACTTGTGACTCAGTATCGTGAACAGTCCACGAGCGAGCTCAAGATCGTCAATGGCGCGTGATCTTTCGATTGCAGTAGCAATGTCCTGGGGCTGCACCGTCACGGAGTAAACCAGAGCCACCACAGCGTTGTAGAGCGTTAGCATGTTCAACCAGTTGAACGACAAGCGCTTCTGCATGTGCATGCTATCTGCGTGCCGAACAGCCATAGCGGCAGCCTCGGCCAGGACATTCAGCCTCGAGACGTCCAGTGTGGGAAAGAGTGGCGAAGGCCGATAGAGCGTTATGAGATGAGTATAGAAGTTCAAGTCGTACCAGCTCATACATCCCTGCGGTACTCGAAGATAGAGATTTGGCAGCGGAAATGGGACACTCTGTCTCCACTCGACCAAATCCCGATGGAGTGATTGCAATATTTCCTGGCGATCTCCAGTTGAGCAGCGAGACACGATACGCTTGCAGTACACTCGTGTCGCTATGTCGTTGGCGATCTTCCGGAGACGCAAGATGTGCGCCGTGACAGCCATCGGGAGTTGGCAGAGGAAACTTCGAGGGACACCCGGATCGTTGTCTAAAGGTTCAAAAGACTCGATGGCGAACGGCTGAACGGAGGAGTGAGCATCAGGACCATGAGACAGGATTTTATAGACTGACCGTGACGTCGATATCGTCCTCGGGTATAGCGAAGGGCCTGCCCAACGTGATCGATACCAATCTGAGCAGATCTTGTCAGTCGTGTCTCGAGACTGATTGAAATCCAGCGTATGGCATCATCACCTGTCCATCATGTAGATCGAGAAGAATAGTCGCTTCTTCCGCACCCTATCAAGCTCTGAGAGCGCTTGATAAGCCGCATCGCAATGAAGGCCCATGCCCAGTGCTAAGCGTGCAGCTGTGCCCACGAGAAACCAAGTATCTGTAGCAAGGAGTCATTAGCACGGGCGCTTTGGACAGCGGAGAATTCACCGGAGTTCTAACTTGGGCCCAGTTGGTTGAAGAAGGAGAACGAGACTTGTAGCATGATAGCCTCCAGTGCAACCTCAGATGGAATCAGTTTGTCACCAACCCGAAATGGTTGTAGTTGGCAAACTTACGATATCGCCATAGCCCATTGAAGGCTCGAAATAAGTCGTAGCTTTGTCGTAATAACGCCGTGAATACAATTCCTCGGCCAAAGTGATCGAGGAGTGTGCAGTGGAGCCAATTGCGAGGACCATCCATATGCGGAGCATACTTGGAGCGGGAGGCAAGTCATAGCTCTCGGTCTGTGAGGATCGACCGAAGATCTGACATGACCTCCTGCCGATTGACAATTGGATACAGAGTGTGAGAGTGGTCGAAATAGAACGTTGCCAGGCGCATGGCTTCGGCTTTCTCTGGAACGCAAGGCATGTACGTTGCCTCGCTCGAGAACGAAGGGTCGGTCCAAGACGCCATGTCGTTGCCCGCAAGCAAGGAGAAGTCGACATTCGCCAGATCATAGTCAAAGTACATATTGTTCGAGGTGTCCATGCACAAGGTCGTAGCACCCTCAGTAGGCATAGTGTCATTGCCAAACTGTGGACTGAACACGAAATCTCTTGAATCAGGCGACAGTCGCCGCAGCACAGTTTGTGTTAGCTTCGCAAAACTCAAGCCTGCCGTTGAGCCCAGGTACGGCTCTGCCATGGCTGCTAAAGAGATACTCTTCAAGTTCCCAGCTAAAGTCTCCTGTGTGCGAGGGGGATGAGAGATTGGCTCATCTACGTGCGCATTCGGCGGAGACGTGGTCGAAGGCAACCACAGTGTTGGCCTTGGACTATGGATGCCGCCTCCATCCAGTGCGGGAGTGCGCAAAGGGTTTGAAAGTGATGTCGGAGACCGCAAAGGTCGTTGCGCGTCCAGGCTGATTGACACGTCGCCTGCAGGCCCACTGTTAATGCCGTCTTGCTGTTCCAGCTGTTCGATGCGCTCTTCCAGACCACGTACGAAGCTATCAGAGATCCGTCAGCGTCGCAGACTACGAGATGATAACACACTTACGCCACCGGATACGATGCCGTCTGATGATCCTCCTCGAGGAAACTGCATGAGGATTGTGCGGCCGCGCAGTTGCTACACTGTGGAAGCAATCGATCACATCTCTTCTTCCGTCCGTGGCAACGCGAGCAAGACGCCTTTGCCAGCACCAGGACTCGAGGGGCGCGTGGCATTATTTTGAGGATGGAGGTTTTCCGTGGTTGGCCGTTCCGGCCACTATCCTTACTTATCTACCCGCCACATCACCTTTGCTACCCGAGGATATTCGGTGTCTACGACTCCGGAGCAATTGGCATGACTGATCTGGTGTGGAGGTCGACGGCTACATGGGAATGGAAAACTACTACGAAGACAGGAGAAACTTTGCAGGAGATCTAGTAGAATCACATTGGTGGAGGCTTGCGCTGACGCTACATCGCTCGAGCTCAGCCATCCAGCAGTACCTATATCGCCATGCAGCCTTCGAAGACCCTTCTACAGGCCTTTGACGTCCTCCTTGTAATGCTCTTTGGTTCTCGCATGAGCCTCCTGGAGGCACTCCTCCGTCGCCGCTCTATCACGTGGTATTAGCCGAACTTTGAAGTCACGCGGGATAGCCACAAGTGCTGTCTTGAATTGGTTGTAGTCCACGTAGTCGGTGTTGGGAGGCTCTGTCCCCGAAGCCACAATCTTATACGATGACAAGATGCGGATGAGTGCTGCATACAGCAGCCGCGAAGCAATGACCTGGCCACTGCATGCTCGCGCTCCTGCGCCAAACGACATGTGAGCTTGCGATTTCAGTGGTCGCTCGGTGAACGGACCCATTGCGTTCTCTTTGGTTATCGGCTCGAGCCAAGGCTCCGGGTTGAAGGTGTTTGCATCGGCACCGAAGTGATCGATGTCATGGTTGCCAGCCTGAGCGTTCACAAGTATCATCGTCTCGGAGGGATGATAGATCCATTCCAATTTACTTCGCTGACCGTCTTGCGAGGCAAGCTCATCGAGCTCACAGTATAGTAGCGCCCAGCCTCCTGAATGATCGCTTTAAGGTAAGGCACTTTTTCCTCCTGGTAGCTGTTCGCCCAAGCCTCACCAACATCAGGATAGAATCGCTTGATATCGGTATAGGCGCGATCCTGGAAGATCTGCCCTTCTGGCGTGCAGAGGGATCCAATGCAAGAGGTCAATGTGCCCGGAATAGTCTCAAATCCACCACTCACAAGAGATAGGCAGATGGAAGAAACCTCGACGCCTGTAAACTTAGTCTCTTGATCTTTCAAGATTGCCGCGCTGATGCAAGGCTTGTCGGTGCCCTCTTTGATCATTTCACGGACCTTGTCAAGGAGCAGATTGAGGTATGCGTCCCGGCGAGACCGAAGATCCTTGGATCTGGCGACTTTCTCATTGTTAGGGAGGTAGCGAAAAGCTGGAACGTAGTCCTGCAGGTTCTCCGATGCGCTTCGTAGAAGAGAGATTGCAGACCCGACGTGGAGGATCTCGCGAAGGAGCTCGTCGTAAGTGTCATCCATGCGGAGTCCGTAGCACAGGGTTAAGGTCGTATTGAGTGCGAATCGCTGAATATAGGGTCGTACGCTGATCTCGACATCTGGTTTGGAGCGGTCGCTATCTTTGTGCATGTCTCGGACAATACAGAAGCTTTCCAGATCGAACATTGCCCAGTAATTGCGCATAGCAGGTCTCGACAAGGCCGTCCCGGCCGCTTTCCGCTTATTCTTGCAGCTTTCATCCCAAGGACTGCTTCCGATGGTGAAACCCTGTGTACTGCTGATTACGCCATGGAAGGTGTAGAGTTTCGGACGATCAATCACAGCACTCTGATGCTTGACTAGGATGTCCCGACAGGCCTCGAAAGAGTTGAATACGACCGCTCGAGTATCACCGAGCCGGACCTGGAAGACGGGCAGATCGTACTGACGCCACCACTTCTCGCAAGAAGAAGCATGGTCCTCGCCGAGTTTAAGCAGATGGCCAAAGACCGGCACCGCTCCAGGGATCTCGGGTATGCCTTTGATGCGAGGTATGTCCGTGCTGGTGGACCACTGTGATAGATATCAGTGCTGGCTTAGTTGTGTCGATCACGTGTACTCACCCAGAAGAAAGCTGCTACCAGAAGAGCGACGATTGCAAATGCGAAGTAAAGCTGGTAATCCTGCACAAGGTCAGGAACCAAGAATGAAGCTGGCGGCATCGTTGTGGCGGTTGTAAGTCACGCTGGGAGGCGTCTAATACATGTAATCCTCCTGCGTCGCAAAAATGGTAGCTATATAGAAGCTCACAGTCAGCTGATACCTATTCTGCGCGTTGTCGCAGTGTCCGGCACAACACAGGCAGAGGACCACCACAGTTCTATCAATCGGATCGTCCGACATTGCCCTCGCAAGGACACTTTGGCTTATTCGGCCGTCCGGCGGTCGTCCCGACTTCGCGGCGCTGACACGAGAGCGGTATCAGAGGGAGTAAATCTAGCCCGTCCTCGACCACGGCTCACACTCACCTGCGCCAACATCGTGATATCCCATCGGGAGACATCGTTACCCAACAAAACTCGCCATGACTTCCAACGGCCACGCTTTCCTCCTGAATCCCGATGCCGTTGAAGGACCGACCCGCTCCCCGCAAGCCCGGTCCCTGCCATCCAACAGCCGCACAATCTATATCTCTGGCATTGCGAGTGTGCTCCCAGACGGCAGTGTCGCCGGCATCGTGGACGGCCAGGTGCCAGATGTCCGCCAATAGACCGCGGCAGTCTTGGACATCATCGACAAGATCGTCGCAGGCGCCTCGGGTGGCAAAGGGAGCGTTGCCAACCTGATAGATGCCGTGGTGTACTTGACTGAGATGGAGCGAGACTACGCAGGCATGAACGAAGAGTGGAACAAGGTGTTTGCCAGTCGGGAGGTGGGCCCTGCGAGGGCAACGATCGGAGTGAAAGCATTGCCAGACCCGCGATTTGTGGTCGAGGTTAAGGCCGTTGCCGTTGCGCCTGAGTGATGGAGTTTGTCTCACGTACCACACTCCTGTCTGAGCAAGTAGCAGCATATTACTTTGAGCGTGGTCGTGTAACACATCAATTCTCCGCCACGCGAGATGGGTGTTTTGCGACGGAACGAAACACCATATCTCCACAGTAAGAATGCAACTTCCAACAACCGAAGGACGCCGTAGCCTGTCGCATAGCGAATGACTTGTTTGGGAACGTGGCGACTAGGATGAGGCGGCTGAGCAGTCGATGGGCACATGTATCAGAAGACGCTGCGAGCAAAGTCATGTAGCCATGAATACAAGCTAAAAACTTATCATGGTACGTCGATCAGTCAACATGCAGCATCAATCTCGCGCATATCGAGAGAGTTTCTTCGTACAGATGCCGGTTGTACTACTCGAAGATCTTGCCAATCATCTTTCCAAGCACCCTACCACGCTCTAGTGGTACGGACATCTCTTCGTACTTGTCGATTTCGTCCTTCAGTCCACCCAAACTCAGGTCCGCAATTCCAGGTCGAACATACGAGCTCTTGAAGAACAGCTTCCAGAAGACGAATGCGAGGACGAAGAACCCAATCATGCCGTAGTCCAGGAAGAACCACATGACGCTCCAGTTGCCTTTGAGGAAGACATCACAGCCTCCCGCAAAAATCATAAACAGAGGACCACCCATCGCGACGTAACTAGTGTACGGCTGGAACCGTCCTTTGTAGGGCAGAGTGTCTCTGGAGATGCCTTGTTTTCGGAGAGCGAGGTAGAAGTGTCGGTAGGCGAACGCCGTGAATCCGTAGTTTAGCATCTGGCAGCAGGTGATGAGAACCACGAGATATCCCATGACGACCGCGGACGAGCTCCTGACTTGGAGAAAGGCCAGTAAGCAGAAAGAAAGGGAGAAGCAGAGGGCCCAAAGCGGGACGCCGCGCTTCGTGCAATACGAGAAGATGCGTGGCGCGTGGCCCTCGAGGGACGTTCCGTGTAAAGTACGAGTTGCTGCATACAGCAGTGCGTTGCCGGCGCTGAATATAGAGGTCATGATTAGAGCATTGACCAAGTGAGGTAAGCCACCGATTTGCAGTCGCTGCATTGCGATGACATAAGGCCTAACACGATGTGAGAAACAGTCCGACATATTACCGGGAGTAGTACTCACGATGCTGCACCAGTACCGCTGCCGGATATCTCGCCGCCTAGGATAGCCAGAAGCGTGGGACTGTCCGATGGGATGACGATACCAATGCACAGAGCACTGCCGACGAAGAAGACCAGAATCCGCCAGGCAAAGGACTTGAAAGCGGGAGGCAGGATCTTGCGAGGGTTCTCCGTCTCTGCTGCTACCATTGAGATATACTCTGGCCCAGTGATGCTTCCAAATGTCAGCAAATGCGATGTTCGTTATATCGATCTGAGTGTATACGTACGAGAAGCTGGCCTGGTGCACACAGGACAATACACCTAGAAAACTTCCGGTATCTCCTGAAGCATTGTACTCGATGAAAGCGCCGGGCTTGTTCCAGTATCGAAAGCCGTAACGATCATGCAATGGATTGCCACCCACCATCGTGATGAAAGTGAAGAGGAAAAGCATAAGCATCAGCAGCACCTTGCCGATCGATCGATAGAACTCCGAGATGCCAAAGAAGCGTACCGTGACCGCGTTGAGAAAAGCGTAGAGGAGGATGATGGCCACGATGATAGCCTCGACCGGTATCTTGTCCGCCCAGAACGTAATCATGATGTTCATAGCGACGACCTCGAAACCAGGATCGCCATGTTCAGGAAGAAGTTCCAGGCCATAGCAAACCCGAGGGCGCCATCCACCCACTCGCTACCAAAGCGGATGAATGGCGAAGGAACCGGAGCGTAAGTGACCATCTCAGCGAAGCATTCATTCACAGCCCACATGACAGCGCCCCAGATGACGAACGCGATGAAGAGGCCAGCAGGCCCTCCTTTTCGGCAAGGCAGATCCCATCTGCACGTAGAGAGCTGCGATTACAGTGAGCCATTGTCCATCCACGTTGCCAATAGACACAGGCGATAGCGTGTGATCATCTCCTGGCCTTGACTTACATGTACCGATCGCGCCACCAATGGCAAAGAGCTGGACTTCTGGTCCTCGCAGGCTTCGATGCAAAGACTGCGACCCAGCAGTCACGTCGGCATATGATCCCTCCGTAACATCCTCATCGCTTTTCATGGATGTGTCGACCTTGACCGTGGATGCCGCATGTTTTTTCACCTCCGCAACTTCGCTAGCTGACATGGTCTGTGAAGATCGCTTCTCGTAAAGTTGACTCAGCTAAAGGTCGCGTGGCACCCTGGAGTTCAGAGAAGAGGTTGTCTGGGCCTATATGGCACCGTCCTACCATGAAGCTGCCTGTTTGTAGCGATTGATGGTAATCGCTGGTCGCCATCTTGCACGCCATGCACTGCTTGACTCGAAGACACGTACATGGCTCAGATAACGACCGTGGCCGCTGATAGACGGGGCCTCGAACGCTCATACTTCCAGTCGGTAAGTCTGACACAACACCTCGAGATTGTTCTGGGGCTGGCGTTCGTTATCATGATAGTCGAATCAGTCGGATGGTCCGCTCGCTACGATCTTGGTCGGACCTGCCGACAGCGCACAGACTCATGTCCGAAAGTACTCCTCTTTCTTCAGTGAGACAGTGATAGAGAGACGGCGAACACTAGTAGGGTGAATTTAGCGGTGCCTCTGGCCGCTGAAAGCCAAAGGGTGCCGCGAATCTAGGAACATGATGTCCAAAACACGCACTCCAAGCTTTCGTTGGGTAATCGCTGAAGGTGATCGGAAACGGCAAGTTCCCTGCTCAAATCGCCTCCCAGACGACTCCGTGGGGTGCACTCATGTCTATGCTCAGTATCGAACGCCTCTTCGGAGTGAGAGGCTTCGTAGCAGTTGTCACGGGAGGAAGTAGCGGGTTGGGTTTCATGATAAGCAAGGTCTGTCGCAGACGCACTACGGTTGCGTAGTAGACTCCTGACGTAGACTCAAAAGGGACTCGTGACGAATGGCGCAAAGGTGTACATCGTTGCGCTCCCGACTGAACCTATCGAAGAAAAAGTAGCTGAACTTAATGCAATCGATCGGAGTAGTGGTGGCACGGCGCACGGGTAAGTGCTGAATAATCTTCTCTCGTGAGATGCCCTCGTGCTGACACCTATACTCCAGACTCTCTGGAGACGTTGCGGACAAAGATGCCATTGCCGACATTGCGTCCTATATCAGCAGTCGAGAAAGCCACATCGACATGCTCATCTCCAATGCCGGCATCAGGAGAGACCCAGAAATACAATGTGACGTTCTATCTGCCTCCCTCTCGGACCTACAGGCATCGATGTGTTTCGCGCCATGCGGATTGGGCCGACACTTTCTGCGTGAACACCACGGCACATTATTTTCTCTCCGTTGCGTTGTTGCCTTTGTTAGCCGCAGCCTCGGAGCTTGATCTGGGCGATGGCCGTCTTGGGAGAAGCGAAGGCCGTGGTGTGATCGTAATCACGAGCTCTTGTGCCAGCATGCATAATGCGACCAACATAGACCTGACCAGCTATGCAACGAGTAAAGCCGCGACTGATCATCTGGTGAGATTGCTGGCTGCCAAGTTCCGGCGGTTCTACGTTCGAGTGGTAGGGATCAATCCTGGGTGTATAGGTCTTCCGCGGAGAGTACCCATGACTAAACATCGCTAATCCTCCATCAGTCGTTCCGAGCTCCATGAATCCTGTGGGTGAAGAGGGGAACATGTTCAGCTCTCTATTTGATCGGGTCCCTGCTAAGCGAGCGGGTAATGCGGAAGACATAGCTGGTACGGTCATGTACCTTGTTAGTCGAGCAGGCGTGAGTGTTGCGATAGCTGATGAGGCCGAGCCCGCGCTGACAATCTCATAGGCGTACGTTGACGGGGTCTCCCTCTGCGTCGACGGTGGCCGTGTTCTGGTTGCGAATGGACAGGAATGACCATTTGCCAATCGCCGGGCGCCTGCCGTCGAAGCAGAAGGAGTTCGGACCGGGGTGTTATGAGGGAATAGTGAAAGAGATGCGGGAGGTCGGACACGTCCGGTAGCCAAAGCACAGTCGCATATTCAATTCTCACCAATTCGTTCACAGGTACTCGGTTTTCAGGATTTGTGTGTGTGATATGTATACCTTATCCTGCGAGATTGAAGCTCTTGCCGTCCTCCGTGATTTCCACCGGGGATCTCCTTCTCCTTCGGGAATAGTGCGTCCGTGAGTCAAAGCCTGCTCCAGATCGCGGATCCCGGCAAGTGAGCAGGAGTTGTCGATCGACTTGTTCTCCGGATCCAGCGTTTGAAGATGGCAACAGATTAGCAGCGATGCGCACTTCTCGCGTCTCACGCGAGACAGCGAATGTCGTAAATGCGCTGTCGTCAGACCGCAAGCGATTCACACGTCAGGCATTACAGTCATATGCCAATGGGGCGAACGACGCCGTCCAGCTCGACCCTACAGGAGCATCTAAAGATGGCTTTACTACCAGCAATGGCCATGGCCTAGTTCCCACCTCCCTAGGCAAGCGGAAACGTGAAGATGCCACCGCCACACCGACCAAGGGTACAAAGTTGGAAGCAACAAATACCCGTCGATCGCCACGGAAAGCTACCAAGATCGAAGAAGCGGAAGATGAACTCGAAGCCACCTCCATTCCTCGCAAACCCCGTCGGCAGCCAGCGAAGCATATCAAAGGCCCGAATGGTATCACCACGACTGAGCCGCCACCGAACTGGGAAGAAGTCTACAACGCCACAGCCGCAATACGGAAGCGCATCATCGCCCCAGTCGACACGATGGGCTGTGAAAGTCTTGCAGAAGACCACCGCCCTCCCAAAGACCAACGACTGCAAACTCTCGTCAGTCTGATGCTCAGCTCGCAGACGAAAGACACAGTCACCGCAGCCGCGATCAAGAACCTGCAGGAGAATATGCCAGGCGGTTTGACTCTGGATGGCCTTCTCGCCGTGGAGCCTGCTGTTCTCAATGATCTGATCGGCAAAGTGGGCTTCCACAACAACAAAACCAAATACCTTAAATCGACCGCTCTCATCCTACAAGACAAATATGCAGGCGATATCCCAGACACAATCGAAGGGCTTGTCTCCTTGCCAGGCGTCGGTCCAAAGATGGCTTACCTCTGCATGAGCGCCGCATGGGGCCGGGACGAGGGTATTGGAGTTGATGTGCACGTCCACCGCATCACGAATCTGTGGGGCTGGCATAAGACGTCTACGCCTGAGCAGACCAGAGCGGAGTTGGAGAGTTGGCTACCGAAGGAGAAGTGGCATGACATCAATCATTTGCTTGTGGGGTTGGGGCAGACAGTGTGTTTGCCGGCGGGGAGGAGGTGTGGGGAGTGTGATTTGGCTGTGAAGGGGTTGTGTCCGAGCGCGGAGGTGCGGAAGGTTAGTCCTGTGAAGAAGAGGGTGAAGCGGGAGGTTCAGATTAAGGTGGAAGATGGTGTTGTTGATCCAGTGAAGGATGACAAGGTGGAGATGATAGCTGACGATGTTGCCGTGAAGGTTGAAGTTGAGTCAGATGGAGTGGGACTTGTTGAGGCGCAAGCCACTGCAGGCTCGACATTGGATCTCGAGGCCGCAATCCAGCGAGGTGAATGAGCAGGCTTGAACATACGATTTGACCTTGAGATGCGGTCTTGCTCACTGGCCACATCTTGGCCTGAGGGCAGGAGAACCTACAGGGCCGAAGCTTGGCAGCTATATGGTCTCTAAAACTACTGTAAGCCGTTGAGTCCAATCAACGCAGCTGCTGCAACAGGATACTGCTATAAACACCGGTGTCTGCACAATTTCGGTCGTGTGGTGACATCAGTGGGAAAGCGCAATCCAGTGGCGTCCTCTGCGAACTGCTGGTCTGTGCCGACTACAATATGAAGCCGGCAAGACCCACCTCACTCCTGCGACATGGCAACGCTTTTACGTTCGAAGAAGCGCATTCGATTGGTGAGCATTCTAATACAGCCTGCATTTGGCTGTGTTGGGAAGAGAAGTGATGTCGCGGCCAAGCCTTGCCGATGTACTGGTCGAAGAAGGCGCATACCAGACGTTCCTTCCTCGTTCTCGCCATCCGGCTTCCACCTCACTTTCCTTCCACTCTTCAAGTTCTTCCTCAACCTCACTTCATCTTTCGCGCCTTCTCGCAAGGGTCCACTCCTTACGCATTGTTGTTGATATTGTTCCGTCTTTTCTCCCACAGTCACTTCCACACAATCCACCACCGACAATCTCAGCCCTTGGGATTGTCGGTGAGGATATTGTTCGCTGTGCTATAACCCAACGCACTTCTTGTGGTCTCGACCTCGCAACACTCCTTCGACAACGACACTTGTCAGTAACCACCAGACAAAGCTACCGCGATCGATCATCATCGAAAGTGCCAGCAACTAGCAAAGGCTCCAACAACACATCACTCCTTGCATTTTCGCACAACCGCTCTACCGCAACAAACAAACCTCGACATGGCAGCCTCAATGTCTCCAGTCTGGCGTAACAACGTCACCTTCGATCCTTTTACCCAACCCATCACCCTCCTCGCACCCGATGGCACAACTCCAGTCACAGTCAGCCTGGCCGACGTCATGGTCCTTCAGAGAACAGCTAGCTACCAGAACATCAGCCAAGGTGTCCAGACTGGAGCCGCATCCATCCTCCTTCTTGCTCTCCTTCTCATCACCGGCAAGGAGAAGCGACGCAGCCATGTGTTCATCTTCAACGCCCTTGCCCTCCTGCTAATAGCGATCCGCGGCATTCTGAGTTTCGTGCTCTGCACAGGACCGCTCTTCAACTTCTACCGCTGGGAGCTCATGTACTACGGCGACATCGGAGGCACCAAGTCCATCAGCGCGGCTGGGGAGGTCCTCTCCTTTCTCATCACCGTCACCATCGAAATCTCACTGGCAATGCAAGTCCGCATCGTCTGCTGTAATCTGGCGACGTTCAAGCGGGTTGCGATCAACATCACCAACGGCATCGGCGCTTTCGTGGTCTGCGGTCTGCGATTTGCGTTGATGGTGCTGAATATCACTTGGGGTATCGTAGGCCTGGAGACGAGTACGAGATCGCAATTCGACACCATCAGTACATTCGCCTCTGCCACCAACATCGCACTGGTCATCAGCATCGGCATCTCGACCATCATCTTCTGCGCCAAGCTGGGGTTCGCCATCAGGTCGAGGAGGAGTCTGGGTATGAAGCAGTTTGGGCCTATGCAGATCATCTTCGTCATGGGTTGTCAGACTATGATCGGGCCTCGTACGTCTCCGTCCCCCTCCCCACCATACCACACGTATCTCACTGACAACCATGCCTTACAGTCATCTTCACCATCGTCACCTACTGGGGCGTTAAGAATGTCCAGATCTCCAGCGCCTCAGCCACCCTCGTCGCCCTCTTCCTTCCGCTGTCCGCCATATGGGCTTCTGCGAACAGCGCCAACAGCGCCAGCCGCCGTGCCGCCGACATGCCTTCACGTATTGGGCTCGGAGGCTCGGACTTCGCAAAGGCAGGTGGGAAGGGAAGCTACTACACCGACACCGACACCACGGGCACACTGGTTGGTGATTCGCCGAGGAAGGGCCACTTCGAGGCGAGCGAGAGGGAGGGTGAGAGGGAGAGGGATCTGGAGATGCAGGAGCTCGGACGGGAGCGGGATCGTGGTGTTGGGGGTGTGCAGGTGGAGAGGGCTTATAGCGTGAGGTGTGATTAGGTGAGTCTGCCCATACATTCCTTTGGATTGTTCAGTTATATGTGTAATGATGTTAATGAGACTCCAGGAGCCTACTTCACGGAACGCCAACCCTCGCCGAGTGAGCGACACGATCTGCTCTGGTCCGGTGGAGCTCAGCGCCGATCGGCTGTCCAGAGGCAGTGTGCCTGCCAGTGTTGGCAGTGGAGAGCAATGGAGCGGAGCGTTCTTCTGAGTTGCGACGCCACACCGCTTGTGATTTGGGAGGTCAAGGCATCTTTATTGGCAGTTCTGTGGGAGATGGAACATGGTTTGGCTTGGTGCTACAGCATATTGGCGATTCTGAAGCATATACATCTCGCTGGGGAGAAGTGTGAGAAGGAGATGGAGGTTGGTGGTCGTAATGTAATGTGGTGTGGCTTGCTGAGCCGATCTGAGCTTTGTGGATACATATCTATATCGATAACATACTTTTGCCACTGTTCAAGCACCTCCCAAACCTCGATACACGCGATCACTCAACTGGAATCTCCCATCTTGGTGGGTAGCGCAAGGCCCACCGCTGCTTCTGCCGTGAGTGAAGTCGGCTGGTCAATGGTGGCTGCAGCTTTTCGCTGTAGACGCCGCTGCGTCTCGACGCACGAGTCGTGATTGTGGGGATGCATTTGTAGGACGAGAGCGCGAAGTCCTGACTCTCGCTCGCGGAGTCAACGTGGGAAGCGACCTCGAGCGAGTCGCGGCCTTCCAGCAGAGATACGACCTGCTGGACCTTTCGTCGCTTGATCGTGGCTGGTGCTTGAAGCATCCGTTTCGTCATCTCCATGATTCCTCATCACAGCCATTTCCCCGACGATTTCGCCAGCCCTGACATCCAGCCTTTCCCATCAGCCAGATCAAATGCATTCCTTAGATCCAGTAGATGCGCGTCGACTGAGCCCGTTTCACACCTCATCCATGCCCTGAGTTTGCGCTCGCCACCCCTCAATTCATCCAGCAACATTAGTGATATTCCGCGCCGAATACATCTCCAACTGCCTCTCCCCCTTCCGAATCATAAATTCCACGGCGCTGAAGTCCTTCCGGTCGATGCCCAGATTCCGTTCGAACTCGTGGCGGGCGAAACGGTAGAAGTTTGGCCGGTGGTCCTGAGGTTTGAGACGGGCGGCGCGGAGACAGCGACGGTAGAGGGATAGGACGTCCTTTTGGAGGCCGGAGAGGCGGGGCATGCCAGGTGAGTGTTAATGGAGGGATGATGAAGGATGATGGTCGTGGTGTTGGGGTCGTCATATATGGAGTGCACGGACATTGCCGGATTTGGGATTTTTGGTTGGACTTCGCGTCTCCAAACGCGACTGAGGTAAAGATGAGGTGAAGTTGAGTGCATGGCATTGATTTTGACTACGATGGCGCGAATAACGACACCTTTTGAGCTTGCGAACACCCTTCATCCCTAGTCCGTACACCAAACATCCCACCAAGCGCAACGCACACGACCATGCCTCCATCACCGCGATCCGCCTACTTTCCTCCTCTGGACAAGTGCCTGACGGGCGACGAGCGCTTGATCTCTTGGCGGACGGCATATCGCTCTCTTTCCAACCCAGCATATTCCGGCATCAGCGCATTACAGTCCTTCCTTAGCGACGCTGAGAGCCACAACTACCTCACAAACGCCCACGACCCGTACCTCCAACCCGGCTCCAAGACGAAGAGCGACTTTGAGGCCAAGACCGCGCCGATCCACGTCGCACAGTGCTCGAATGGCGACTATGATCTTGAGGAGCTGAAGAAGGACGCGCGATGGCTGTCCGAGCAGGTGAACGTCGAGGAGCTGGTCGCGCTGAGGTGTGTCGTGTTGGAATGGCAGCAGCGGGCCGAGGACCAGTTGTTGGCTTCGCTGGCTGGGTCGGGGAGTGCTGTGGGCGGCTCTGAGCTCGGTGCGTCGATGCTGGGGGCGAGCACGACTGGCTTCGGCGCATCGATCATAGGGAACACTGCAACGAACGAGGCTGGTCGAGAAGAAACACGGCGGAGGAGGCAGCTGCAGCTATTCTTGGAGGAGAAGAGCCACATTCTGAAAGTTGCTGTTCTGCTGGTCAATCGTGCTGCTGTTCGAGATGGAGCATCGACTGGACGAAGCTGGGTCGATGATGTTGCGTCAGGGCTAGTGGAGGACATGTGCTCCCCGACCAACAGAACGGCATACGAAGGCTTCTTGTCGACGTGTATCGAGAATGTCGAGAAAGTGATCCGTACAGCGGACGATTCCTCCAAGTGGCCGCGCATTTTTACCACGGACGAGGCCAAGCAGGAGATGTTCGCTTCTGCGTGCTTCACAGATGCCGCGTCGACCATGCAGCTTTTGCTTGCTATCCTCCACTTATCACCGGGTGCCTACATTCCCAGCTCAAGCCTGGTTCAAGCGTGGTACGATCTCATGAAGAACGTCGGCTTCTTCGCCAACCTCGCGCCCTCACCAGCAGTACCAGACCCTTCGGCGATTCAAGCTCTAGCCTCTCTTGTCTCACTATCCATACTCTGCCTCCCAGCCGCCATCTTGAACATCCAAGACACTGCCTCTCAACTACTCGGAGGCGTTAGCAGCAGCATAGAAGACGCTACCAGGGGTGTGAGCTATCCGGACCTCAGACAAAACGGCACGGGCTCACAGCTTTACATCAACAACGATACCTGCCTCCGCGAAGTGAACCTCACCCTCCACCGCGCTGCGTCACCCAATGGACCACTGTTTCTCGCCAGCCCAGCCATATTCGCCTGGAGCTTGCTGACGAGCAATATTCGCGACATTGCCAAGCTCTACCAAGATGCGAGAGAACAGCGGCGCGGAGGCGAAGATGGAGATGGCAGTAGTCCGCTTGCTCGAAGGACGTCGAGGGAGGACATGTCCACATTCGAGCAGCAGTATGCTCTACTGCAAACTTTGGAGCTAGACACCGAGGCTCAGGACGATCCTCCTGGCTATATCGCGCGGGTGGCTGTAGACGAGATGGGCGTATTTGGTATCATGTTGGAGCTCGCTTCGACTGCTGCGACGATCTGGGATGCTGACATGGCGTTCGTTGCGCGAAGTACGCTGTTCGAGCTGGTGCGCGAAGGAATGGCAATAGTTTCGTACAGTGCCGATGTGCTGCGAGCCGTGTTAAGCATTTTGGCGCCTGCTCCGGCATCGATCCTCACGCGAGAACTGGAGGAGACTAATCTGGACGGCCGACTCGCCGACCGGTTGCTTGATTCGGCCGACATGCAGCTTGCAGTCCTGTCGCAAGCTGTGGCACGCTACCCATTCGAACTCTCTCCGCTCCTCAGCTTGCTTACGGCTCTTGCTACCGGCTCGACCAAACAAGCCATCGGACCTACCAAACTGGTCAAGCTGCTCGATACAATGCCTTCCCTAACGCTGATGGTCGATCAGTGGTTCAGAGCGTATCAGCTTGAGAACGAAGATGACAACGAGAACAACATTGCTCTTACGGAGGACCTACCCCTTTTCATCTCCAAGCAATATGAGCGCGGGTTCTTCGCCGGGGGCGCATCGAAAGCGATCACAATGGGCAGCGGCGAAGATGACACCGCCACGAATGTCTTGACTATTCCGGCCGGCACTTCAGGCGTCGTACTCAAGGAGACTCGCCCTTTGGTCCTGAGGCTGGAACACCCACACTCCGCTCTAGAATATTTGGGCCTCCTACTCTCTACCATCCTACCCACCTGCGAACTCCTCCCAGCTCCTCCAATGGACGCTGACCTCGACCATTCAACTGCCGCAGATATTATCACCCTCATTACCGCTCTGCTCAAAGCTAGTCTACACCAACACAGCGGTGTCGACGAATCCCGCCACCTCCTCGGTCGCCTCTCATATGCGCTCCCAGAGGGCCAAGACATCATCTCCGTAATCTCTGACATCCTCGAAACCGAACTCCTCGCCCACCTCGACCAATCTGCTTCCGAAGGCTCACTCAACGTCCTAGTCGCCTGCGTAGAGATCACCTACGTCCTCGTGTCCATCTCCCCCGACCGCGTATGGGGCTCTCTTCACCGCAGCTGCCTCCTCGGCCTCGCTGGCGGAGCGAACGCTCTGACAGCCGTTGTTGGCGGCTCGGAGGTCCCGTCTGGGTCCTTCCGCTTCTTGACGGCCTGCGTGATGCTCTACGGTCTCCTAGTCCATGACGCTATCACCGGGCTCGTAAAGCGGAAGCCGCGCACGAGTAAGCAGAGTCGTGGGAGGTTCGATAGTCCGATGGCTGATCAAGACGTGACGTCCGCGCGAACTATCAGCGCTGTGCTTGTGGCGTTCCAGACGGTCATGGCGGACGTATGGGTTGGAGTTGGGGAGTGGAGGTTCCAACGTCGAGGCGAGAGGAGTGGGATATGGATGTCTTTGGCGGCGTTGTTTGAGGCGTTGTTGAAGGCTGCTTATGGAGTTGGCGAGGGTAAGGGGGTAACGACGTTGCTTGTGCCGGCTGCGAAGATGGTGGTGGATGGGTTTGGAGGTCAAGAGGGGGCTGTGAAGAGTTTCGGGCGACTGTTTGGCGAGGGTGTAGGTGTAGAGGAGGCTGGATTGACGTCGCGAGAAAGGCTATGCGTGGTGGAGCAGATTGGAACCGCGGCAAGCTTTCTGACGACCTTGATCCGGACGACGAGAATGATAGATGCTGAGACCGAAGTCGTGAACAGAGCGGGAGCATTGGGCAGGCAGCTGACGAAGCTCATGCCTGCATTCGCTGCCCTCATGGCTACGGATCCCGCTTATAAGGGCTGCTTGTCCCTCCTACTGGCCGAAGTCGTACAGGCGAGCAACATCATCACCCGGGCCTCTAGCTCAACCAATGGCTCCAACGAGACACCCTCCCTGCTCGGACAAGTGAGCGCGGAAGCAGGAAAGCAATTCCTAACCGTGCTCTCACATCTCGACCGCCCTCTCCGCGCCCTCGAAGCCGAATCCAGCATCTGGTCCTTCCTTGCCGGCGTGATGGAGAGCAAACAACAATGGTTCGCCGTGTACCTCCTCACTGGCTCCTTACCTCGCCACCGCCTCAACGAGCTTACCGCGCCCAATGGCCACAAGTCCCTCCTCACCTATGCCCTAGACCAACTCTCCTCCCTGCCCACTCTCGAACCGGACCGCGCGATTGGGATGCTTCGCTTCGTCTCTACCTGCCAGACCGCCTCGCCATGGGCGACCAGCCAAGTTCGCTCACATGATACGTTCCTCAAGAACGCCGTGGAGTGGCTGAGTACTCTCCAGCCCCCGAATAAGAAGGGTGCTACTGCGCAGGAGCGGTTGGCGATCAGTGAGCTTCGCACCGCTGCTTTGCTTTGCAGCATTTTGGCCGTGGGCGTACATGCTGGCGCTGAAGTGGGCGATCGTACGGTGTTGAAGTTGCTGTCGCCAAAGCTGCGGTTTCTGGTTGAGGAAGCGGGGAGGGTGGATACGTGGAATCGGAGTCTGCACACGAAGCTGGAGGAGAATTTTAGGAGGAAGTTTGGGGGTAGTGGGATTGAGGTCGTGGATTTTAGGAGTACGAAGACGGGCCGGAGGAAGTCTGGCGACGATGAAGAGGAGTACGATGTCGAGTTCGCGGACCAAGTGCTCGGGCACGAGGTCGCATGGCTTGGTCTGGGAGGGAGGGAGAAGGGGTTCAAGGAGGAGTTTGCGCGGGCGAACGTGAATCTGGCTCTTGTCGGTGCGCAACGGGAGCTATTGAGCGCCTGGAGAGCTCTGGCCGCGACGCTTTCGGGATGTCTTGGTACCGGCCAGAAGCAGGAAAACGAAGAGCTGGCCCAGGGGTTGATCAAGGCCGTCGACAGATGCTTGACGGCTAATGCGGACCCGGCGACGGATATGGATGTCCCAGCCATGCACGAGGTGGTGGAAATAAGGGCCGAGATGGCTTTTGCGATTCTGTCAAGGCTGGTTGCTTTGAGGGTTGAGGATGACGGGATGAAGGGGCTGCTGTTCACGGCCTTCGATGTTGTGATGAAGGTGGGTGGCGATTACGCTGTCGCAACTGCACAGGAGGGCGTGGGGTACTGGAGGACGGCGCTGCAGGTGCTTTATCTGGCCATTCAGCCACACGTCTACATGGCCAGCGGCCACTCGACAAGATCAACTAACGGCACGAGCTCGACTGCCGAGACGAAGGCGGAGTTCCTGGATCCAGCTGTCGCAGGCGTGTTGGTCGAGATCGTGGCCAAGGTCGTCGCACCAGGCTTCCGCGCCCTTTGCGGCAATCTTCACACCAGCATCGACATGGCGCAACCAGCCGACTTCGCACTGCTGACAGCTATACTGCGTGCTGTTCTCTCCGTCAAAGGCATCGAAGCCGTACATGCTCAGATCGCCGAAGCGGTGGCTTCCTCGTCCGTTGTTCGCGGAGCACTCAGCTTATACTCCTGGTCCGACCGCTTGGCTGAGAACATGTCTGGCGATGGCGAACAAGATCCCATCTACGGCGAACTCTCCATCCTCTTTCTCGTCGCCCTCTCTACCGTGCCCACGGTAGCAGAGCAAATGGCCCTCTCAGGCGTGCTAGCTCAACTCGCATCCGCGAACCTGTCGAACTACTTCCGCAAGCCGAACGGCAAATCACCGTTCGACGAACCGCGACGCATGTTCGCCATCTGGAGTGAGGGTTTTCTCCCTCTCGCCCTCAACCTTCTCGACGCCGTCGGCGCACCGGTCGCTGCAGATGTAGCGACGTTCCTCAATTCCTTCCCTCCGCAGCTCCAACGAGCGGAAATGGCGCTCGAGAATCGCGTGCCGTCTGTGAGACATCCGCATGCTGGGGCTGTGACGTTGGGTTTGGTGAGTGAGGCGCACAATTTGTGTCTTGTTGCGCATTTGCTCAGTGTGCTTGTGGCGCATGCTGCGGACGCGGGGATCGATGCCAATGATATTCCTGCGCTGTTGTTCGATGCTGTCAAGGTTAGAGAAGATGTGGTTGGGTTAGCTAGGCAAAGGACGAGTCTGGCTAGTCGCATTGTAGCTGTGGGGGAGAGAGAAGAGGTTTGGGCAAGGACGTCGGCAGGGGGGACTGATAATGTGCTGTTGGCGAAGGTTGTGCGGGAGATAGAAGGGGTGGTGGCATGGGGTGGAGACGAAGGCGGGAATCAGTGAGGTCGAGTTGTCAACGTTTTTCCAGCGAGGCGTTGGGGCTGCTGTGGCATTACTCTGTGGAGACATGGTCGTGAAGGATCAACAATGTCAGGTCATCTATGAGTGGTGCTAAAATTAACGCTTGCGATACTTTCCGCTGCGCTTTCGCTGCGCCATTCTTGAAGGATTAAGGTACTTGATTATCCTTCAAAATTCCAGGTATCGGCTTTCCTATTCCACGACATATCTCTTTTCTCTTCGAACTTGAAGGACTAAGATCTCGCCTATGTGCTCTCTCACGATGGGGTTTGCAGCAATTCGGCAATGGATGGAGGAATGGCTGTATCCAGTCGAGGTACGCGACAGCCGCTTCTTCCATCATTCAATGATTCTGAGATACTGACAACCGGCAGTAGCCTTTCGTGCCACACACAAGGACCCGAAAGATGCAAGTCCTCGCACTAGGACTTTCTCGATCCGGTACAGACTCGCTACGCACAGCGCTGGAAACACTAGGGTACGACCACGTCTACCACGGCTTCGACGTTGGAGGCGGAAGTGCTCCCCTCCGAAAGGCCTGGACGATGCTTGCCCGACGGAAATGGGGAGCCTGGAAAGATTCGCGATTCATCGCGGTTGAGGACTTCGACAGGCTGCTAGGTCATTGCGAGGCGGCCACCGATCAGCCTTGTGCTTGCTTTCCGCTTGAGGTACGGCTCCTTCACTTCGTGGTCGTGATGGCTCCTATGCCATTGCTATCCAAAAGATACTTGTAAGCTAAAATTGAATCCGCCAGCTCATCGAAGCATATCCCGAAGCAAGAGTTATCCTTAACTACCGCGACCCAGACCCCTGGATCCTTAGCATCGAGGCTAGCTTCGGCACTTACTTCGCGACGTGGGAGTTCCGATATCTGTCTTATTTCGAACCCGGATTGTACTGGCTGAAGCAGGTCTTCATGTTCTACGACAGAGGTTACTACCAAGGCTCCATGATTCGCAACGGCCGCCGGATACAACAGGAGCATTATGCTAAGATCCGAGGCTCGGTGGCCAAGGAGCGGCTGCTGGAGTGGAAGGTGCAAGATGGTTGGGTACCGCTGTGTGAGTTTCTGGAAAAGCCTGTACCGGAAGTGGAATTTCCGAGCGGTAATACACCAGAGCAGACGAGGGCGAGAGCGGCGAACATCAAAATTGATGAAACCAAGAGAGCTTACGGAAAAATGGCAGTGCTTTGTATTATTGTCTTCGTTCTGGGTATAGCAGTGCTCACACTACCGCTACATTAACTCAGTCCAGCCCCTTCCAGACTGCTTGTACAGCCTTTAGGAAGTGGTACAGCCTGTCGCTAGCTCTCCAGCCTTGTTCATGCCGGCGGATTCGCAAACCATCTCGAGAACCACCTCAAAGCCTGTGCCTCCGCTTGCTTCCCACGCTCAGCTTCCTCCTTATCATCCTCATCCGCCCTGACAGCAAAGCCATGAGTGGCACCAGGATAGAAGACAAACTCATGCTCCAGCCCAGTCGCCTGGCCCGTAGCTGTCTTCTCCTTCAATATGCTTTCGGTCTGCTTCGCCTGTTCAGGACTCATCTGCGGATCATCTGCGGACAAAAGGGTCAGAGCTAGCTGTTCCAAGGGACTCCGGCTATTGAAGAGTGATCTTTTGTGGCAGACTTACATTCCGACGCTGCGCATGAGTACGGAAGCTGGACCTTGCTGATGTCGTCCGGGTACTTCAAGAACGAAGGATGCGCCACGAAACCACAGTCGGTGATCCGTTTGCCGTCTTGAAGCCGGTTCTCCTCGCCATCCCAGCAGAACTGCGTGACGAATTTTCCGCCCCAGCAGAAGCCTGCAGTGCCGATTGGGAGATCCTTGCCCTCATTCTGCTTGAACGACTTCATGAAGTTGAAGATTCGTGGCCCGCAGACGGACGGGCGACAGAAGAAGAGGAAGGGTCCAAAGACGCGCAACGCATAGAAGATATGTGGAATCTTGGAGAGAGACCAGCCTGGTTTCTGGATCGCCGTCATCGAGCCCAGAAGTTCGAACGGAAGGATGTAGCCTACTAAATTTCAGCCTGGCGTTCTTGTCATTGTGTACGATTGAAGGTTGTTGTCACCATCCATGAACTCAGGCAGGTAGACTGTGAAATTCCCCTCCTTCGCGTAGCAATCCGCCAGTACTCTGTTGTTCGGGAACGTCCAGCCGAACGCATCTGGTATAATGACAATGATGCCCTTGGATGTCGAGGGATTTGGTGCTTCAGTGATATAGCAGTCAAGACCATGTAGTTTATCGATGCGGCCCGTTGGTTGGCCGGTATGGAGCGAGCCGGTGGCACAGCATGCTTTGAAACTCATATTGGATTCGTCGTGCGGTTCAATGTAGGTTGAAAGAATGCGGGTTCAGATCAGGAGATGTTGCCGTGGTATATGTACGACACCTGCGTACCTCTAGGCAGCCTAAGATAGCCAATGGCAGTGGGGTTAGACCTGGGGATTCACACCACATCGGCCAAATAACGACCCGGGCTCGGTACCGTAATCGGCGGTGCGCAACGCTCTCCCCGGTGGTATGGTACCAGATTCTTATTCGAGAGCTTCGGACTCCAAGCGTTCACCCGAGCAGTGAGCAAATCAGCTCATCGAGACGTTTGGCTGCATCTGAATGGTCATACGGTCGTAGAAAGGAAGAGCACCGGGTCAACGTTGAGTACTGCTACATCTTTTGTAGCCTCTCGATCCTTTCCCACTTGCGGGTGCAATGGTAAGTTTTCCACAGGCGTTCAAAGCTATGAGGATGTGCACTGATTGAGAGATAGGTGCACGCCGACTCGTCGAACTTTACAGTTGGCCTAAGTAAAGAAGATGCGTATAAGCAAATACTTGAGCAGGCGAAATCATTGTTTGAAGGGCAGCGAAATTGGGTATGTTGCGACGCCATTGTACCGAACACTGTCTCGCTGTGCTAACTTGGTTAGGTGTGGTAAGTCTCTTCAGTACACCGACCACTAGGTGCTCTTGCTGAGTACAATCCAAGCAACACCGCGAATGCGGCATCCTTGATCTGGCACGCCCTTCATGCCCTGCCATCGCCGAGCGATCAAGTCAACTGGGCCGGCTTCTATGTCTTGGATCCTAGCACCCCCAATCAGCTCATCTTGGGTCCGTTCCAGGGCAAAGTGGCATGCCAGACCATTGCGTTTGGCAAGGGCGTCTGCGGTGCAGCAGCAGCGAGTCAACAGACACAATTGGTCCCGGACGTCGAGAAGTTTCCAGGCCATATTGCATGTGATGGAGATTCGAGAAGCGAGATTGTCGTGCCGATCGTTCGAAGTGGCAAGGTAGGATCAACAACCATTATCGTAAGGTCGGGCGCTAATTGACTGCTATCAGGTTGTTGGCATCATCGACATCGACTGTACAGTTAAGAACGGCTTTGACGAGGTCGACCGAAACCATCTTGAGAGTCTTGCAGCACTCCTGAGCGACGTGTGTGACTGGGCATAATCGACTCTGCCCATTCTCATATCTTGATAGCACAGTACTTCTGCTTCAGTCCACGGATTGCACATGTCTGGCCTGTTCAGAAGGCTGGCCGATCGTTAGAACTGCACCGCAACGGGGGTTCATGATGTTAGGCACATTTCCACTCACACTGGACAGCTCATCAAAGCTTTCCACACCCCAAACACCACTGTCCGTGTGAACTGGTTCGGGTATTGCAGGCCCGGGGAATTCTCCATAACTCTGTAATCGGGATGTATCGTATCAGGAAGCTCGCAACCCTCAAACGCGAGAGAGCCAATATATTTTCTCTGCACCAAGGCAATGACCGAGCGCATCCAAGGGTCCGAAGCTAGGAAGGGCCGCCAGGTGCTGCAGCTCGTTATGCCTTCACAAGGGCAGAGTAAGCGATGACGAGCGGCCATTATTGTCACAGCGCCTTCCGACAGATGGTCGGCTTCGATTGTAGCAGTGTCTGTGAAGAATCTTGACACCAACGCAAACATCAATGAAGCAAGCCAGAGCGAGTTCGACCGCAGGACTAATGCTTCATCTGATACTTGGTTCCGCAATAATCTGAAGGCTGAGGCTTTGAGACTGAGCCATCGTAGCCTGTGCTTCCTTTCCACAAACTCGAGATTGATGGTCTGATATCCCTCTCGTTTCACGAAGGATCGCGAAACGTTTCCAGGATTGAGAAAGTTCCACATGTACAGCGCGATCAGTAGTGGATCTTGCCCAGCGCCGGGACTTCCAAACTTCTCGTCAGCCAAAGGCTGGCCAGATATTGCCATACTCCTCACTGATTTCGTTCTTCGGGAATATGTCAAGGCAGCGCCGTTCTTTCGAGACACTACTGCCCCAGTCGGCACATTCTCATGTTGGCGAGCCGCATGTCTGTCCAGGATTTCTTTGCGCGCGAAGCATCGTCCACAAACCGAGCATACGTACTGTACATCCTCGTGAACAGTCCTTAAATGCCGGTATAGCGACTTCATCTTGGTGAAAGCTCTGTCGCACCAACGACACTTGATGAGGATGTCGAACGCTTCGTCCTCATGAGGCACTACAGCGCGCGCCTGCTTCATTGAGAGCGAGAGCTCAGCCTTCCGAGATGAGCCTGCCGCCGGCATCGATCCTGATGCTGGAGGTGGATTGTTCGACAGCGGTGGGGCCGCAGCGTTCCTGATGGCCATCTGGGCGAAGGGCAGGGACGAAGGAAGCATAGGGCTACCAAGACCAGTCGTGCAGACGTTTTGGCGTTGTCTGCTGTCGTGCTGTATTCGCGCTGTGTCGTCTGGCATTTGGAGCGGAGAGCCAAACCCAGGAAAGTGTTGCGGCGTGCTCGGAACGGTTTCATGGATCGAAGCCGTGATCGTAGAGGGAGGACCGGTCTCGAGTCCTTCTATCTCGGACATATCTCGAGCAACGTACTGGGCCTTGTGAAGTCCTGAGGGCAGTCAACCTTTGCTGTAAACATTCGTCTGGGAAGAGACGCTGAAGGGACGAAATTGACAACAAGAAACAAAGCTCCTGGGCAATTCATCTTGCAAGCTATCGTCGCTTGAATTCACGGAACCGCTGCTGGCCGCCGCTGTGAGCCGCCAGCATTATCCATCGCGTACTTGCACTATCGCGTGCATGTCGTCCTCGGCGGTTATTTCTCAGCAAGCGAGCTGAATCGTCTGTATATACTCGTGCTTCTAGCATCGGCGTTGCCGTGTTATATCGGGATGTCTGTCAAGTCGGGTAACGCGTAAATCGGGACAACATGCACGGGTAGCTGGGGTGAATGCGGGACTCAGGGGGCGGTGCCTTCGATGCTAATCTCCAATGTCAAAGGACATAATAGCCGATTCTCGCGAATTATACCGATGAGTATAGCAGACTTACTGCACTGGTCTCTATGAAGCGTGCATGTCCTATCTTTTTATTCGAAAGCCTACAAGCTGAGGCTAGTCCAATTACAAGCTTGCTCACTTTGCCGCCAGAAGGAAGCAGTTCACGATGTGGACCTAAAAGTGATGCACCCGTACTCTACTGCTCCCGCGTCGTACGTACGCTCGGTACGGCATCGTCGACAGGGCCTTGCATCACAGCATACAAGAAACCACGCCACGGTCGAAAATGCTCTGGGGTGACCAATACCAACTGAGATGGTGAGTCTAGACTCTGGGATACTCTCGAAACCATGCTCAGTTTATGCCGACGCAGCAGACCAGAGGCGAAGCGTATCCCGGGAGCAGAGCTTAGGACCTTAAGCCAACGGGGACAGGGCTGTTTACCTTCGCAGCAAGTCAAGCGGTGTCTAGTCACCAGAATGGCGAACCCTCCGTAGGACAGCTGCTTGATCTCGCGTTCGATCTCGGACGGCGTACGGAAGTAACTTTCTACCAGAGCCAGTAGCGATGAAGCGAGCCACGGCGAGTTCGATTGTGCGATATGAGCTTCATCCGCTACCTGATCTTGCAGGAGCTGGAAAACCGAAGCCTTCAGATTCAGATAGCTCAATTGGTGATTCGGTGACGAGAACTCCAATTTGCGCCTCCCGATTGCTGATGGCGATGCTGATTCAATGATGTTCCCAGGTCGGACCAGATCCACCATTCGCAGGACTGTCAAGAAGGGATCGTCGTACGCACCAGGATAGCCCAAGGTGTTCTCGAAGTTTGGCCTTGTGTTTGTAACACTTTCCGTAACCATGGCTCTATCGCAATGTAACATCGATCCGTTGGATTCCGGAGTCGCTGCCGCTTTGCGAACGTTTCGGCGGGTCTTTCTGCTGCAACCAGTCTCATAGCCCTCTGTCATATGCCTGGCTAGAATGTCCTTACGGGCAAAGTGTTGTCGACACCGCTCACAACGGTATTGTGCTGTACTATGAACAGAGTCCAGATGACGATGTAGCGACTTAGTTTTGGTGAACGTTCGTTCGCACAGTCGACACCGTACAGAATGGCCAGGCCTGCAGACATCGGGGTTCTCTGAGGGTAGTGATGTCGGCACTAAGGAGTGTGTTGGCAGTTCTGGTTCTGTTCTCTGTGGAGGCATGTTCGTGCACTGCTTCCGGACCATCAGCATGTTTGCTGCAGAATCCAGCACTTCGTCCTCGAGATCCATATCATAGGCCAGGAGTCGTATCTAAAATTGCGAGGCGGACTGCTCTTGGGAGATCAAAGCTGGTGCTGCATGACGTCGTCCTTCGCTTGTGTTTGAATCAGATGCTCGTCATTGCTCGTGGGGTTGTTGCTGCTCCGACATGCTCCGGACCGTATACTGCGAGATTGGTCATAGGAGGTCTTGTCTGCAGAGGAAGAGGAAAAGATGTCCACGATGACTCGAGGATGGCTGGAGCTTTCTCGAGTCGTTGTAACAGGACGCGCTTGGGGTGCCTAACAGTGTCTAAGGCGGCATATCGCAGGGCTAGCCTTACCTGTTTTGGCAAATGCATGTCAACCATACGAGCAATATCGCGAACCAACCCATCACATCAAATCCTCAGCTGCCTCAGCTGCCTCAGCTCAGCGCCCATGTCGGCGTGAACCGGGATGTTGAAGAAATGGCAACCTGATAAGATGAAACAAACAACCACAAGCTCACCGAAGAGTCATCTAGTCTCGGAGATTAGCAGATTAGCCGAGACACAACCGACCACCGTAACGACGCTTGGACATTGGTCCAGACCACCAGCGACACATCGAGGGAAACATCTTCAAGGTAAAGTCATTCCTTACGGGTCTTGGTCGAATACACATAGACCTGAGTGTTCTTGCTGCGTCCATCGACAGAAACTCGGGATGTTCAGGGCCGCTTTCCTGCTTTCCAGGCATGACCGCCTTCAGATGTGTACTACATCAACAACATCTACATGGCCGGCGACCACCTCCTTCTCATATTCCTACGAGGACTCGATATGTGACTCATGCTTCTGTGTCCCCAGACCCAATTCGCTTGCCACACATGACAATACGGATTGATTCGGGAGGAAACAGATAGCATTGTTAAAAGCAACCTGTAGCAATCCCGGTTCTGCTCGTCACTCACCAAATCATCCAACATGGACATCTACGACATAGTGCAGACTCTACCCGCGAACTTGGAAGCCAACGCCCTCGCACGGTTTGACGATCTCGAAACTCAAGGCAGATTATACTACGGCGCTCCACAGCATCGTGTTGTCAAGCACGATAGCTTCACGGTGTGTCTACTCAACGTCAACCATATTCGTAACACGTCCTTTTGACTAGGACGCCAGTTTGCTTTCGTCATTAGCGACGTCGTAGGCAGGAAACCCCCAACTCGACAAAGATTCGCCCGCCCGCAGTCAGCCTGGAGGACCGTTCGCAAATCCCGACCCAGCATTCGTCGTCGCTCAGAATGTTGGACCGTCCCACTATCTGACGTTGAACAAGTACTGCGTGCAACGCCCGATGTATCTCCTACCGACGATCAACTACAAACCCCAAACGGAAGGTCTCGACGCCACCGACTTGGCCGCAGCATGGGCGCTAATCAAGGCATTCGATACACCACACATGGTGTTCTGCAACTGTGGGGTAGAGGCTGGGTCATCGCAGGGCCACAAGCACTTACAAGTGCTGCCCATTCAACGTCCAGAGGGTTTCAAGTTCTTTACTGACGATGCAGGCATCAGCTACAGTGGGTATCAAACCGTCTGTCCAGACCAAAGCTAGTACTTACAGCAACACCAGATGCCCCCATGACTCTTCCCAACGCACCGCACAAACACTTCATCATATCCTTACCGCATGATCCGTCTCTGGCACTGCTGCAGAACAAATTCACGCAGCTGATGGAAATGACCTACTCTGCGCTCGAAGGCTTGAGCACGACGCTAAGCTACAACCTCATCATCATTCGCGAGTGGATGATGGTCGCCCCGCGGACCCACAGGGACCGAGACGGCATTGCAACAAATGCCCTCGGCACGATTGGGATGATGTGCGTCAAAGACGATGAGGAGATGCAAGGCTGCATCAGACTGGGCATGACCGAGCCTCTGAAGTACCTTGGCATGCCCGCCTCTAGCCAACCTGTATGAGTCGCAGGCCTTAGCTTGGGTCTGATGCAGATGACTGGGAGTGCATGCAAGATGTTGGATGGGTGAACGCAACTCCATCTTGGGAATCAACCCGTATATTCTGTACATAAACTTTGTACACAGCTCATCCTTTGATACAGCACAGAGTCTCGCCGAAAGGTATGAGGCGATTTCACAGATGACTGTCGCTTTTCGGTTGTTCTCCTCTGTTGATGTACACCCTCGCCTCGTCAGGCGGCATTCGGGGTAGCGACGGGATCTCGCTATGCTCCGCATTCAGGTTACTGGCATCGTATCGAAACAATCAGTCCCTTCGCGTGCTCCAGCCCCAGAATATAGGGTTCTGCTCACTGTCTCGTGCCATCAACCTGTCCCTCTCATCGCGAGACGGACCATCGTATAGATGAAGCCATTCTTGCAGCACACGGGTGTTACGAGCGATGTACGTCGCGCGGGGCTTTCGTGCTCTCTCGTACATAGCCAGAGCTTCGGGCACAGTTGGACAACGGCGCAACGCAGCAGCAATCGCAGCAGCGTCTTCTGTTGCCTGGGCCGCGCCTTGTGCCATATAGGGCATCATGGGATGGCATGAATCGCCAAGCAAGCATACTACTCCCTTATCACTCACCCAGTGTTCCAGGGAGTCGAAGTCTGCAAGCTTCCACTTCAAGTACTGGCCGGTCATTGCACACAGCTTTCTGACCTCCGGGCACCAGTCTTTGAATCGCTCGACGAGCTCGTTGTTGCTTCGGGCGGATTTCCATACCTGTCCTTCTTCCGGTAGTGGATCCCCAAGATCGGAAGAATGCGTAACATCGATTATGATATTGAAAGCTCGCCGTCTCGAAGCGGGTACCCGACAGCGTGCCCTTCTGGACCCATCCAGTGCATTGCCCAAGGGTTATGGACTAGGTGAGCCATCTCTGGGTCATCAAGCAGAGGTTTTGCGGGGGCGGGGATGCGGTAAGCCATCGCCAGTATCTTGCGGTGGGATTGTCCGCCCATTGACCCTGTCCCTGACTGCGGATTTGATCCCATCAGCACACACAACGATTTCGGCTTTCAGTATCTCTCCTCCAGCGAGTGTGACAGAAGGAGTGTCAAAGTCGTAGCTTGCCACTTTACAGTCCATACGCAGTTCAATTTTTGGGTTGCGGTGTGCGGTTTCTGCAAGCAGCCTCACCCGGTCTGCTCGGTGCAGAAAGTAGTATGGCGCACCATACCGGCTCTGTATATCGTCGTATGGTACAGACAGGAGAACACTGCCCTTCCAGTCCAGGAAACGATTGCCCATCGATGGTATCTTCGAGACATTGCTGAAGTCGACACCCCAAGAGTTGCTCAGCTTGAGAGAGTTGGGTGGAATGCGGATACCAGCGCCGACCTATGTGTGTTCAGCGGAGTCGAGGTTCATCACAATGCAAGCATACCTCTTCGAATGCTTTAGCGGTTTCTAAGATGGTGATGTTGTGGCCATCACTGGCCAAGGCAAGAGCAGTCTGCAAGCCCCCTATACCAGCTCCTACCACTATCACCTTGAGTTCCTTCATGATGCACGTAGTTATCCAGTCTTCGATGATAGAATGAGAGCAAGCATGAAGGTTTTGTGTCGTTACCGTGTTGATCTTCTCCGCTCGGCATTGCCATGCCGAAATAACACCAAAGCAGGGCCTGGAAGTTTGAAGGTGGCTGGCGCACTGTGTCGTCTTGTCTACTTACAGGTGTACAACCGTCGGATTTGAGACGTTCAAGTGACGATGCTGACAGTTGTATGCTGTACGGGTGCAAGACGTTGTTGTACTGTAAGGAAGGAGACGTTCGAGCAGCGATATGTTGTTTCCCGAGCATTTACCGAGAGATGCCCGTTGGGCGCTAGACGTCACTGCAAGTTCGCTCTTCTCTTCTCCCATCGCTCAGTCGCAGACGCATGCATCTCATATGTCTATTGGACTTTTGTTCGCAGAGGCCCCGCACAGGCTGTGTCTGTGTCTGGTACTGCGGCCAGGGGCGCAACTTCGTATGCAGAATATGCGTGGCTATACTGGGCGAAACACCTTCAGTGTTCGGTGAATCTGTGGGCCGTCACGGAGACGACAAACCCCGAGATTGTGCTTTCCGAACGGAAGCCCGAGATAATGGCAACACTTACCGCGGCCGTGTGTGGAAAGGCACAATCTTTCTCTGCCGAAAAGTTGCATTCTGTGTTCAGTGAAGCGGCAGGCTTTCCCTACTTCTGGTCACCAGATCTCGATTTCACAACGAAGACGATTACTCCAACGGGACGCTACAGCCAGTACTATCCGCTAAGGTCGAACGAAATGCGCCTCCTGGAGGTTTCTCCAGCTCGTTTTCCAGACTCCCCGTTGAGGGGCAAATTTGTTGTCTCTCACATTGATGAGTCTCACAAGTACGTGGCATTATCGTACGTCTGGGGAACGTCCCAATCCTCCGGCCACATACTTGTAGGCGCAAGATCGGCGATAACCTGAGTAAATTCTTGCGTGCCATTTCTCAATACCGCAGGTATTACAAGCATTATGTCTGGGCCGATGCAACCTGTATCAACCAAAGCAATCTCGAGGAGAGGAATGAACAAGTCAAATGTATGCAGCTCATTTTTCGAAACGCCTCGGAGGTTGTGGTTGGGCTTGGCCACCCTCCGAGCCAAAAGGAACAGCGGCTTCTCCATGCCTTGAAACGCATGCGTCAGGAAGACGCCAACGGATACGGCGGTGGCGCTATCAACCATTCCCGTGAGCCTCGCAGAGACATCCAGCACGTCAGCGCGATCCTGGAGTTCTTACAGCGCGATTGGTTTTCTCGCTTGTGGACGAGAGTGGAATTCATCAACGCTCGTGCGATCACTTACGTATTCGAGGACGGCATGGCGGTCGCGGGTCAGGACATTGAGCTTCTGTTCAGTGACGCACTGGCTGCCCATTCAGCCCAAGCCACCGACACGCTGAATTCTTCACTTGCATTCACTCGTGCCAGCTGCATGTGGGGTTTGGCTCAGCTGAAACGTTCTGGACAGCCGCTCCCTGCCCATCAGCTTCTTTACGCCACGAGATTCTACGCCTGTGTTGATTCTCGAGACCGACTTTTTGCTCTTTACAGTGTCGATTCCGCCGAGTTGGCTCCGAGCAATATCGTCGACTACACGGCATCAGTTGCGTCGGTCGTCAATAAATTCAACCACTTCATTGGCAGCCGTCACGGCGTTCTAGGTCTCCTGGCGGAGGCCGTAGACAACGATGACGACGATGCGAGGTCTTCTGCGAGCAGCGAGGATAGTATGGCGATGTGGTCAGTCCCCTTCTACGACAGCCCCTCGCCAAGAACGCGCGACACGTCGACGTGGGCTTCGGTGGCCGCTCATCCTATCCCAGAGACGTTCATTCCACTCGTGTTCAAAGACCTACACACGATAGACGAAAGCGACTTCGTCGCTGGTGGAGACCATGAAAGAAAAGTGGCATTACACCCTGGATCCCTTCTCGAGATGCGAGGTAAGTCTCTGGCATATATCGGCCAGGCGTCGGAGAGCATGAGCCGAGGAGACATCGAGCCTGAAATTGTACAGCGCTACGGTATGGGCAGAAAGCTCATGCGACGTGTCGATGACGAAGTCGTACTTGGACCTGGGCGTGCTCAAGAAGGCGACCAGATCTTCGTGTTTGCCGGCTTCCGTGTACCGTACGTACTTCGAAAGCAGCCGTCCGGCCTCTACACATATGTTGGCGAAGCAAACGTTTTTAACCTGTGGACGTTCTGTTCGACCGATCAGCTAACGCCTTCATTCTTCAGATACGTGCCCGGATGCATGTACGGCGAATCACTTGCGTCTGAGGAAGACATGGCGCAGCTAGGCCCTATCTACATTTTGTAGACTACGACCTGCCAGTAACACAGAGTCAGGCTCCTTGGCACGTTATCGCCTCAATTCAGCCCTGCGGTACATGACTGCGTTACATCGCTATGGTAGACATCTTGACAGCTTCAGTCCACGTCCCACTTGTGGATTACTAATTCAACTCCGGACACGTCTATTCAATGCCGCTGTGATATGCAAATCGTCTCCCTGCATCCGAGGGCGCCCAACCCCTTCGCTAGACCGAACGCCGAGTACACCACCGTAATGTGCATACCATCCTGTCGTACATGCATAGCGTCTCGCAAGCCGAATGGCGCATTTCATTGCACCGCTCATTCATTGTAATGGTACACCTGTCATCTCGTCGTCAGCCCAACTTCCGTCTTTCATCACTCGCTCAACCAATCTTCCTGGGGAGCTTCATGAGCCCGAACGACTTACGAAATAATTAGGCAACCCAAAACTCCTCCATCCCAGCCGACTCGCCATCTTAGCAAATCCTTCCGTCTCGATCAAATGATAGAACGGGAAAGGCGGGAACATCGCGCCATCGCGGTGGACCTCTGCTTTCACTAATAGTGCAGTTCCACCGACGCCATCGAGGTCGACTTCGGCGCGTGGGTCGGCTGTTGTATCTATACCACACCAAGTTGTTAGCGAAAGATCTTCCATAAATGCTAGAAGTATGATCAAAGACGTACCAGCCATATAAGCCATCAAACTCCGATACGTAGCCATCTCGGCATACCCCTCCAACAGAATCTCGTCCGGCCCCATCTGCTCCGCCAGCCCTTGCGCCGTAGGTGAATCCTGCCAACTGTTGAAGTCGTACGGTCGCGTGGACCACTCTTCTTCTTCCTTGTTGTAGTACCGCTGGAAGCAGTTGGGTACTATGATCGGTTTATTATGGCTCGCGAGATCCTGGAGTAAGGAAGGAGGTGTCTCCACGATATCTGAGTCGAGCCAGAGGACCCAGCTTGTAGTCGGGCCGAGGGTGGTGAACAGTAGCGAGTTCCGCGCTCGAGACATGGCTGCGCGACGCTCCTTCTGGACGACAAGGGCGTGCCGATCGTGCTCGGCTTGTGGGATTATGGGCTCCGTATCTTGACGAAGAATCGTGATGCTGGCGAAGCGGTCTTTATTACTCGGGTGCTGCGTCTTCTGTATCCGATCCTGCAACTGCTGCGTCGCTAGATTCCCTTCCCGGCCTTTGGGGATGATGAACCCAAGACTTATCAGGTCGTGGGGGTATGTGAGTTTGCAGAGGTTCTCCCAGTAGCTGTCGTAAAACCGGGCCAATGGGGTGAGGATGAGGATGGTTTCGCGGTTCTCGATGGGCGTGCTGCTGGTTGTGACGTTATTCATGCGGTAGTGCACCACCGGCGGCGGAGGTGCGATTTCA